>Ga0255058_10000042_pt1 | contig 72019 bp, 59 predicted proteins | sample Cases_109_9_MG_FD_188637 | JGI IMG/M metagenome (GOLD analysis project Ga0255058, IMG submission 188637) | Seawater microbial communities from Amundsen Gulf, Northwest Territories, Canada - Cases_109_9 | ecosystem: Environmental > Aquatic > Marine > Gulf | place: Canada: Northwest Territories...
CTTGGTCGGCGCGCCGACGGGCACAACGATCAGCGGCGTGACCCGTGACAGCGGCACGCAGGCCACGCTGACCCTGGCGTTTGACGGTACCGACTTCGACGTCGATGCGGCGCTCAGCGTGACGGTCCTGCAGGTAGCGCTGGCGACGGGCACGGGCCCGGCGACGACGGGCAGCGTCACGGTCACCGCGGTGCTGGAGCTGAGCGCGGCCTCGGCGGTGACCTCGACGATCACGGCGTCTCCGACCTCGATCACGGCCGACGTGGCGAGCACGTCGACGGTGACGGTGCAGCTGAAGGATGCGGGCGGCAACGATCTCACCGTGGGCGGCGATGCGGTGACGCTGGCCACCACGCTGGGCACGCTGAGCGCGCCGGTGACCGACAACGGGGACGGGAGCTACACGGCCACCCTGACCTCGGCCACCACGGCGGGCACGGCGACGGTGACCGGCACGGTGAACACGGTAGCCATCGCCGATGACGCGACGGTCCGCTTCACGGTGGGCACGGATACTCGCCCCATCAGGCCGGGCCCACTGCTGACCATCATCGGCAGCGGTGACGGCGACGGAATGGTGAGAAGCGAGCCGCCCGGAATCGACTGCCTTGTTGCCGGCGGATCGGCCGACGGGGGTGACTGCGACGAGAACTACGACGACAGCACGTGGGTCACCCTCTCGGCGAGGCCGAACACCGGTTCCGCGTTCGCCGGATGGGATAGCGCGTGCGAGGGAACCAGACCCTGCTCGGCAAGCATAGATCAGGACCGCACAATAACGGCCACCCAGCTGGTGGCGGAGCCCGCGTTCGCCCGATGGGATAGCGCGTGCGAGGGAACCGGATCCTGCTCGGCAAGCATAGATCAGGACCGCACAATAACGGCCACCTTCCAGCTGGTGGCGGAGCCCGATGCCGAGGCCGCCGCCGAAGATCTGCTCGGCCGGCCGCGGCTCACACGGATCGAACGGCTCTTCCTCGACCAGTGGGGCAACGACAACTACACGTACGACCTCGGCGACTTCCTCGCGCTCCTGAACCGTACCGGCCAGAGCGTGAGCGCCGCGATCATGAAGCAGATCCTCGTACTGCCGCGAGACCGTCAGAACCCGGCCTCTAACACCGGACCGTCCGAGCCAGAACTGCCCGAGAACCGACCATAACGGCCCAGAAGGAGAAACGATGAATATGAAACGTTGGTTCGTGTGGATCCTCCTCGCGAACCTCTACGCATGCGGGGATGCCAGCGTGACCGGCCCCGAGCCCACACCCCCGCCAGCGCGGGGCTGGCTGAACCTGCAGCTCACCACTCCCAACTCCGACGATGGAGGGATCGTGTTCACGGTCGCGGGAGGGCCGATCGACTCCGTGCGCTTCGTCCACGAGGGCTTTTCGAGCGCGGTGAGCGACAGTATCTGGAGCTTCCTCGCCACGGGTGAGCTCTCCAACGGCGCGATCGCGCAACTTCTCGTGCCCAACGTGAACAAGCCCTCAATCTACCGACCCGAGATTCAACAGGTCGCGGCCCTGGTCACGTACGAGCAGCGTGATCTCGCAGGCTACCGCCTCCAGGTCGTCAAGCCATAGGCGGAAAGATTTCGGGTGGGGCCGGATATCCCACCAGGTACGTGACCTTCCCGGGCACTGACTGCACACGGCTTTCCCCGATCTCCCACACGTAGTGGCCCGCCTCGACCGCTTCGGCGAAGGTCCGGAGCTCCGCCATCGTGTACGCCCGCAGGTGCGAAACGAGACCGTCCCAGAAGACAGCCAACGGCACGACGGGAATCAGATATGTCCAGAGGAACCGATCCAGGCGCCTCGGCCGAAGGAACGGAGTGAAGACCAAGACCGCCAGAGGCACGAGAACGAGCGGGATGATTCTGCCGAGAGTGCGGGAGGGCCATTCAAAGATGCCGATCGGCTGGTTGGCTGAGGCGGCGTCCAGCAGGATCGCCCGGGCATCCGCGGGTTCGAAATGGTGAAAGGAGTTGTGGAAGGTCCGGAAGCCTTCGAGAGTCGGAGGCACCGCCCTCGCGTCGATCGGCGCCCGGACGTAGTCGGCCGCGCCGGCGCTCGCCTCCGTGACTCGCTCGAACGCGGCTACGTTCGGATATCGATCGGTGAGGGTGATCCGGACCGGCAAGCCCTGATCCGCGAGCTCGGCCAGCAGGGGTCGCACGGGGCCGGATCCCCCGGAGCAGAGGTCGACGATCTTCGAAGAGCCGGAGTGGCGAATCGCCTTTGCCAGGATGGGAACCGTGTGACGGTAGATCTTCAGCTTGGTCATGACGAACCGGAGGTAGTCCGTCATGAAGTCGCGAAGCCTGCCTGGAAACCAGCTCTGATCCTCGAACTCGAAAAGATGCATCCGCGGAATCGTCATTCGCCGTGGCCAAGCCGAGCCTGATGGATCAGAGAAATCTGGAAGTCCCGCGCTTGTATTCGGTGTATTCCTCTCCGTATTGATCCTCCAGCCAGGTTTCTTCGGCCAACGGGGTTACTGCGAATACCATGATGGTCAGAACGTGAGTGACCCAAAGGTATAGGGAGTTTGCCATGAGACTGAGACCTACGAACAGTATCATATCGCCCAGGTACTGTGGATTACGTGTGAACGTGTAGGGCCCAGATGAGACAAAGCCATCCTTGAGCCCGGAAGTATTTCGAGTTCCAAGAGTCGCAACGCTCCAGGACACCAATAGTGCTCCAATTAGGGCAAGCGGGACGCCAATGACGAACCGAAGGTCGCTCTCAAACACCCATGAGTTCCAGTCGACGATGAGTAAGCCCGCGTTCAACGCGAAGACTAGATAGAAGCATGCCCAAGTCAGCCGGGATTGCCAGGATCCTTTTCCTGGTGGCGGCCAGATTCTCTTGGCCGGAAAAGCCACTGACCAAACGGCGCCACTCACCAGCGCCATGAGAATGGCTACGTCTGCTATGAAGAGGAGATCCACAAGGCCTTGCATCGATCACCCGCTGTTGTGGGGGTTCTCAACCTTAAGGTGACACTCCCAAAGATCGCAGGAGGTGACGATGAATTCGATCAGTCAGCTTAATCATGAAGGCGAGTTTCAGCAGGCCTGGGCCGATCCCAGCAACACGCGATTCGAGCTGCCTCCGGTCGACGTCAACCGGGTGCTCGCCGAGCACTACCGCACGAGCGAACCGCTCACGTTCACCCGCACCATGCTGTGGGACATGGAGGTGCGAAAGGCATGGAGGCCCGACCGCTATATCCCCTCCGTTGTAAGGGAGGGGAGCGCACACACTTGGGGCCGGGGTTCGGCGGCCGACGGCACGGAATCCTTAGTCCGGTCATCGCAGCAGCGCCTTTGGCTTGAGACCGCGGAGTATGGGCTGGTCCTGGAACAGGTCTGCCTCAACCCCACGCAGCAGAAGGTTACTTTCATCGGAGCAGCGGAACTTCCCGATCGCGACAGGAACCTTCTTCGCGCCGGTGCGAGACAGCCTCTGTTTCACGTCGAGCACTCGGTTGGCGACGACGAATCGCGACCACTGAACAGGTGGCGTATCGTTCACCTCACCGACAGGCCCGAGCACGGGCTGGTCGAGCGGTTCACACTCATGGCGAACGACGTGTGGCTGCCCGAGTTCATCGAGATCTACATCCGAAGTGACCTGAACATCAAGCTGACCCGCCGCGACATCTCCTGACCCTCGTGAATATTAGGCCTGACAACAGCGTCAGCCTGGATCAGCGGGGTTCGGCGAGCGTGTAAGCGAAACCGTAGAAGTGCTTTCCGTCAACGATGTCGATTGTCATCGTTCCGGCGAGCCCAAACAACTCTCCAGTGCCCGAATCCGGAACGACTGTAACACTTAGTTGCTGGGCGCCGCGCGTCATTGTGCCGCTGTGCTGTAATGTGAAGGCGCCGCTGTGGCCATGCAGAGCTCCGGTAACACGCTCCAACGCTACGTAACCGGCTGAGCCCTCGACGTCCGTGCGGACGGCCAGCATCTGACCCTTACTGGTGGCTTCCAGATCGCCGTGGAACTGCTTGTCAATTGACATCCTGCCCACAGTTGGGTCGCCAACTTCGGCGTCCGGCGCCTGGGGATTCAACTTCACTTCAAAGGTTCCACTTGCCCGATTCGTCACGACCTCTTCCTCTTGGACCGTACTAGGAGTTTGTGAGTCCCGTTTCACGAGTTCCAGCATAAGCAAGACAGGGTGGGGCTGGTACCTTCGAGGGCGTATACCGACCTGCTTCGCGTCTTCGCCCTACGGTGCCCTCCTTTGCCTCGTTACTGTATAGAGCCCAGAGTCCGAAGCGTCTCGAGGAGTAAAGCTTGGAGCAAACGCGCCAACTTGAGGATGTCGGAGGTCCTTGGCTGATCCGATCCGGATGATTGAAGCCTCGTTCGTGACGGCCGCCGGAGGCGAGCTGCCTTTCCTGCAGGAGATGGTTGCGATGTTCGCGATCGCCTCGCTCCTCGTCTTTTTGTGCCAGCGGCTGAAACTGGTCTCGATCGTCGGCTTCCTCCTCACGGGCGTGCTCATCGGTCCGTACGCGCTCGGCCTCGTACGCGATCTCGACCTGATCTCGAGCACCGCCCAGGTGGGTGTCATCCTCCTGCTGTTCACGATCGGCGTCGAGTTCAGCGTGGAAAAGCTTTCTCGGATCCGTCGCTACATCGTGCTCGGCGGGGGGCTCCAGGTGGCAGCCACGGTGGGACTGGTGGCCCTGCTTCTTGCGGTGCTCGGCATCGAGTGGCGTCTCGGCGTGTACACGGGTTACCTCGTCGCTTTGAGCAGCACGGCGATCGTCCTCAAGCTCCTCTCGGACCGAGCGCGTGTCGACACGCCGGCCGGCCAGATCTCCCTCGGGATCCTCATCTTCCAGGACCTGTCGATCGTGGTGATGGTGCTAACCATCCCGATCCTCGGAAGCGGCGGCGGCTCGCTCGGAGCGGTGGCGCTGGCTCTCCTACAGGGGCTGCTAATCATCGCATTCGTCGTCGAAGCGGCGCGGCGGATTGTCCCCCCCCTCCTCGACTGGGTCGCTCAACTCAGGAGCCCCGAGCTGTTCCTCCTCGTCGTCGTCGTGATCTGCTTCGGAATTGCCTGGCTGGCGAGTCTGGCCGGCGTCAGTCTAGCGCTCGGCGCATTTCTGGCCGGGCTGGCCGTTAGCGGAAGCCGCTTTCGGGAGCATGCCGTGGGGGAGATCCTTCCTCTGCGTACGATATTCAACGCGGTGTTCTTCGTATCCGTCGGCATGTTGCTCGACGTCCGCCTGGTGGCTCGGGAACCGTTGCTTCTGCTCGGCGCCGCCCTCGGCGTGTTTGTGATCAAGGGCGTCCTGACCGCGGCCAGCGTCCGTGCGCTTCGCTATCCGACCTGGATCGCGGCGCTCGTCGGGTTGAGCCTCGCGCAGATAGGCGAGTTCTCCCTGGTGCTGCACAACACCGGCCGCGAGTACGGACTCTCGCCCGCAGGACTCGGTCAATCCGGGGAGCAGCTCTTCCTCGCCGTCGCCGTCCTGCTCATGATCGCCACACCGTTTGTTGTGCGGCTGGAACCGGCGGTTCGCCGCGTACTCGGGCCGGGCCGGACAGCTCCCTCGGAGGATGACGGCGAACCGACCGTCGGGACGCGCGATCGCGATCACGTGATCATTGGGGGTTATGGCCTGACAGGCCGTTACCTCGAGCGTGTGTGCCGTGCCTTCGACCTACCCTATCGGATCGTGGACCTCAACCCGGTCACTGCCGTCGAAGCCGAGGCGCAGGGCGTTCCCTTCCTCTACGGGGATCTCGGCAAGCCCGAGGTGCTGGGGCGGGCCGGGATCCGCTATGCTAAGCTGCTCGTGGTCGCAATCAACGACGCGGAAGCATTGCTCCGCATCGTCCAGCAGGCCAAGCTCGCCAACCCTCCCCTCCCGGTCATCGCAAGGGCCCGCTACCTGATCGAAGCCGCTCCGCTCGAAGAGGCCGGCGCCGATGTCGTGATCGCGGAGGAGCTCGAGACCGCCTTGGTCGTCGTACGGCGTGTTGCCGGGCACTGCGGGATCCCCGAGGAGGAGGCGAGTCGGCAGGTCGAGCGGCTGCGTACCCTGGGGTCCGACCTGGTCGATTAGCTCGGCCGAGCCAAACGACCAATCACGCGAAGGTCTAGTCCAGGATTTCCCGGAGCGCATCAACCCCACCCTCGAAATAGGTCACATTGTGGAAGGCTTCCCGTGTGAGAGCTTCTGCCACAGCCCGCGCTTGGTCGGCGCTCGCCCCGAAAACGATGATCCTTGTGTTGTGGTCCTCCATCGGGAGCCGTCCGTCGTCCTTGGCCTCCTTCACCTCGCCCACGTCCTTGCCCGGCAGGACAAGGTTGCGGGGCAGATTCTTCGCTCCCGTGATGCTGCCCCGTCGAAACTCCTCCGAGTCGCTGGCGTCGATCCAGACCGCCGTCTGATCCTTCTCTCGCACGTAACGGACACCGTCTGGCTCGATCACCATCACGCCGCCGAGCGCGCGCCAAATGGGCGCACCCAGCTGGTAGCGCTGCACGTTCGAGTAACCGGCGGCCAAGAGGTCTCTGCTGACCCGCTTGCTCTTGCCGCAAAACGGCCCATTGCAGTACAGGACTAGCGGCTTGCTCCTGTCGCCCTCGGTCAAGCGCTCGATTTCCGCCACGTCCGAGGTGTAGAACGCCATCGACACGCCCGGCTTTGGGGCTACGTTCTTCGCGCCAGGGATGTGGCTCGTCGCCCATTCCTGGTGCGGACGTGTGTCCAGCAACACGGCGTTTCCCTCGGCAAGAGTTGCTATCAGCTCCTCAGTAGCGATCTCCGGGGTCTCAGCGTTCGCCTCTCCGAGCGTGGCCTGAAAAACTGTCGACACCACCTCGTCCTCGGACTGAGAACCGGCTTCGGGCGTTGGGACCTGGCATGCGGCAACACCGACACAAAGAAGCAGCCTGACAGGCAATCGGCGATGCATAGGAACCTCCAATACGATGTGGGAAGCCGGCGCTGGGAGCTCGCTTCACCTACCAGCAACTAGCAATCCGTGCTGAAACCTGCCGGTAAGTCGAACCTACTGCTTTACGAGGACGAGATCAGGAGCGTGGAGGGGCCAGTTGGGAGGTCGGGCGGCGATGGTTGCTCTGAAGTGGCCAGTGCCAACTAGGAGTCGGCTTTGCGTCGATCCGTACCGCTCCGGCGTTCCCTAACGCGCCGATCTCCACTCTTGCGCCGATCTGGGGAATCAATCGGGAGTTGCTTCTTGCGGCGCTCGACACCGGACCGTCGGTCCACATTGCTTCGCCTCCCACCACCAGAACGCCGTTTGCGTCGTACCTTCGTCACACGCACCTCCGGGGAAACGCCAAGGGCTATCTGCGTGAGCAAGCCAGCGGTCAGTTCGGTTTCATCTGCTTCAACAAAACGGCTGCGGCCGCCAGGTGCAGGCAGAGGCGGCCCCGAAGGAACCGCGCCTAGCTGCCCTACCTAAGGCTGTCCAGTCTAGTCGACGACTTTGATCAACTGTTCTACGAGCGGCCTGCCGTCGCCCTGTCGCAGCTCCAGGCGCAGGTCGCCCGGGCCGGTGGGCGTGTACTGATAGTCGTACGTTTCGCCTACCGCGATCGTACGATCCGCCCACTGCGACGCTCGCTGTACCTTCGGCAGATCGAACCCATCCTTCGCGATCGGAATCCAGCGCACCGGAAAGCCGTCTCTTAGAAGCCGCATCCGAGTGTTCGGTCTACCGAGCGTGATGTTCATGAGCCGGAGGCGGTAGGTCGTCCCCGCCTCGAGCGTCAACGGCTCCGGAGGGTTGGCGCCGTTCAGAACCGTGATCTCGTCGTCCCTGAAGGGAGATTCGCCAAACAGGAAGACCTGGTCTCGCTCCGGATCCCATCTCTCTCCTTCCTCGAGGACAATGAAGGCGCCGTACAATCCGGAGCCTTGTTGCCGGAGATCGTTGACGTGGCTGTGGTACATGAAGCTTCCGGCGCGGGGAGGCGTAATCCGGATCTCGAACGAATCACCTGGCGCGATCACGGGCGTCAGTCGATCGGGATATCCACTGAATCCGGCCACGCCGTCGAAGTAGCTCTCGATCTCGAGCCCGTGCCAGTGCACCTGGGTGGCCTCGTCGGTGCGGTTGAAGACGCGGATGCTGGTCGGCTCTCCCTTCCAGAGCACGATCGTCGAGCCCGGCAGCCGCACGGAATCGGGAGCCGGCTCCGCGGCACCCTCCTGCAGCACATACCCGAACTGCCTCCCGCTCAAGCCGCCCGTCGCAGTATCGGCCTGAACGAACAGCCGAAGCTCCCGTCTCTTCGGCTCGCTGGGCACCCAACCCTCAGGCGGACGAACGTACACACCCATCAGAAGGCCGCCCATGCCCTCCTCGGCGTGCCGATCTGGATCCTGACCCAGGTGCCCGTGCCGAAACAGCGACAGGAAACGCTCATCCTCGGTAAGCCGTTCCGACCCCATCGTGGGATTCGGAACCACGTGGTCGCTCATGTGACAGTGGAAGATCCACCCACCGGGCCGATCCGGCGACCAAACGATGGCCATCGTGGCGCCTGTCGCTATTCGCTCGGTTACGGCCATTCGGCGCTGTGCCTGCCAATAGAGGGTGTCGCGACTGATGTCGCCGCGGGCATCAACCCGGTAGTAGAACCCGTGAAGGTGCATCGCGTGGATGGATGTTGAAGTGTTGATGAGCCGCCACCGGATGGAGTCGCCAAGGCTGTAGGTAAGTCGTTCGGTTAGCGGCCATGGGCGCCCGTTGATGACGAGGAACTCTCGGCCGCGGTCCGGCTCGCCGTCGGGGAGACGGCGATCATACCACATCCCGATCATCAAGACGTCGTCGTCTGTGGGAGCTCCCGGGGCGTCTACCACAAGTGCGCCCGAGAGCTGACTGTCCTCGAAAGCCCGATCGGAGAGCGGCCCATCTGTAACCGCTCCCCAATAGAAATAGGTGCCGGGCACGTCGGCCGTAAACCGGACATCGCGTGTTCCACCGGCGGGAACTCGGAGCGGTCGCAACTCTCCATCTCGACGAGAATCCAGGCCGTGGATCACTACCGTCGTGTCGAGGAAGTTGGTGACCGTTGCCTGTATCTCCGTGCCGAGCGGAACACGGATCAGAGGGCCGGGGATGGAAGGCGACTTTCCGGCCTCCGCGAACGCCAACACCTGGCCAGCCGGTCGATCCTCACCCAAGAGGTGCCAGTCACCTCTCCGGATCTCGAGGTCCAGCTCCAGGGTGCCGCCGGCAAGAGTCCCGGAAGGTTCCCGGTTGTCGTTCAAGACGATCTCGGCCAGCGTGTTCGAGTCAACCGAAATCAGGGCATTCGGCGCCACCAGCCAGCCCAGCGTGAGCAGTGCAGCTCCGGCCAAGACTCCGAGCATCCGGATCATCCAAGATCTCTTCTTGCTAAGGCCATGAGGGTAACATCTCGCACGATCTGCCCGGATTCCACGGCACCGACGTCGGACTCTGCCGGGACTAACCAACGGAATCACCGACGGTATTGCTCGGCCTCGTGCCAGCGCACGACCACCTGGCCGCTGGCAACGTTCCCGAGCAATCAATCATCCCGGCGATCCTCGAGCCAGAGCGCGTCCATGTACGGAGTAGGGTGGGCTCTCCAGGGGCTGGACAGTCCCTGCACTCGACGGGTGGCCAGAACGAACTGCACGCTCGGGAACAGGAACAGGGCCGGCGACTCCCGCCGGAAGATGTCGGTAAGCTCTCCGAAGATCCTGTCAAGGATTTCAGGCTCGGCGTTGATCGCGAGACGATCTACGAGCGTCCCGACTTCGGGACTCCGATACCCGAGCAGTGACTCTGCCCCGAAGTAATGCTGGAGCCAGTCGGCTGGGATCCCGGTGGGAAGGACCGCCGCTTCGAACTCCCCCGCCTGCACCTTTCGGAAGACGACCGATCCCTCCAGGGATTGCACCTCCATGTGCACTCCGACCCGGCGCAACATGGCCTGCACGGAGACACCGATCTGTCGGCGGGCCGGCTGGTCGGAGACCAGCGCGGTAAACCTCAGCGCTCGGCCCGCTCGCTCCCGGACCCCGTCCCCGTCGCCATCCACCCACCCTGCTTCGATCAGGAGCCGTTCTGCTTCGACTGGATCATACGCCACCGGCTGCGAGATCTCTCCTCGCGCCAACTGCCGGAGGCTGAAAGGGCCATCGAGGATCGGCATGTCCTCCGGGAAGCCGAGGACGCTCCGGAGCTCCTCTCGGTTCACCGCGAGCATGAGCGCCCGACGGACCTGCGGATCGGCGAAGGGCGGAGATCGGTGGTTCCAGTACACGGCCAGACCCATGCCGGTGGAAGCCGAATGGTAGAGCCGAAATCTCGGATCCTCGGCCAGCTGACGGGCCTGTCCGGGCTCGACCTCGGTGAGGATGTCTACGCCACCCCCCATCAGCTCCGTCAGACCCGCACCATCCACGAACCGAAGCACGACCCGCTCGATCGGAGGCTTACCCTCATAGTGCCGCTCGTTGGCCTTCAGCTCCATCAGGGTGGCGGGCACGGTGCGGGTGACCCGGTAGGGGCCGTTCCCTACGGGGCGCAACCAGAACTCCCAGTCGTAGAACTCTCCCGGGTCCAGCCCCTCCAGCAGGTGCCTCGGATAGTAGACGAGCCACGGCTGGTAACGCAGCGCGTCCGTCGATTGCCCGTATCGAATCACCACCGTGGAATCGTCCGGGACCGCGGTGGACTCCACTCCCGCGGCACCGTACCAGTTGACCTCGGGGTGAGCCCACAGGTCGATCGTGAAGGCGACATCATGCCCGGTAACTGGGGTGCCGTCGTGCCACAAGACATCGGTGCGGAGGTGAAAGGTCCACTCCCGATAGTCTGCCGAGTGCTCCCAACGCCTCGCGAGGCGACCCTCCAGCTCACCCTTCTCGTCGTGGCGCGCCAGGGGGAGGAACACTAGCATGCGGGCGTTCGTGTCCATCATGGGGTTGAGCACGCGCTCCCCGCAGCAGTATGCGAGGCTGATGGTGGAGTCGCGGGTCTGAGCGCGGTCTGCGGGCGCACCGCACGCCGCTGCGAGGAGTCCCAGAAACCAGACGCTACGCAGGGAGGAAGCCGATGAAGATTTCCATGCGGAGTCGCGGTTGGAGTCGCGGTCTCGCGTCGCTTGGGTGCTCTTCATGATACCTCTCCCGTCTCAGGGTCCAGCAGCGAGCGGAGTTGCTCGGCTAGCGGTAGCGGCGGTCGGCCCGTCAGACGCTCCAGGTGGTCCGTAGCCCGCTCGAGTTCCCCCGCTTCCACGGCTTCCCACATGCTCCGCCACACCTCGAGAACGGGCTCTGGGAGTCCCCGATCACGGCACCGCGCAGCGTACTCCTCACCGGTGATGGCGACGAATTCCATCGGGCGACGAGCCAGCGCCGAAATCGCCGCTGCCATATCGGCCATGGAGAGCGCCTCCGATCCCGTCAGTTCGTAGACCCGACCTTCATGCCCACTCTCCAGACACGCGGTCGCGAGCCCCCGGGCCACGTCGTCACGTCCGATGCATGCCACTCGGCCCCGCTCGACGGGAAGCATCAGCCTCGCAACATTGAACTGCGCCGCCGCGTGGCCCGCGATGAACTCCAGGTACAGGCCGCTTCGCAGGATCGTCCAGGCCAAACCGATCTCTCGCACGCTCGATTCAGCCGTCTCGTAGAAACCCGCGCGACGGAAACGTGAATGAGGGCGGCAAGCCTGGAAGCTGGAGAAGACCAACCTCTCGACACCGCTCTTCCGAGCCGCGGTTAAGGCATTCGCGTGCTGCCTAAGGCGCGGCTCCACGGCCTCCGATGTCGGTATCAATAGCAGGACATCTGTTTCACGGAATGCCTCGCGGAGCAACTCCGTATTGTCGTAATCCGCCCGCCTCACGTCCAGCGCACCAAACCCGAGGCTCGACGCTTTCGCGGGATCGCGCACGCTGAGGACGAGGTCATCGGGCCGGGCGTCCTGCTCCAGAAGCGCCGCAACGACCCTCCGTCCCAACTGGCCGGTAGCCCCCAAGACGTTGACCTTAGGACGCCTCGCCTCGTCGACGAGGGCGTCCCTCCCCCGCTCGATCGCGGGCTCGGTGGTCACGGGTTTACCGACGGAGGAGTGGGGGTTCGTCTGGAACTCGGTCAACGCCGTTGCCGTAGTTGTTGCCGTTGGACGAGGGTAGCTCACCCCCGCTCCGCCAGGATCTCTTCCAGCCGGGCTCAGCAAGTAAAGAGCGAAACGGGGTGACCAATCGGGCAGACCCAGGGCACCGGCCAGATGTCCACCGTCTGGAGGATGAGCCAACCGCTCACCACGTAGATGCCCAATACCTGCCACAGGGAGCGGCGGTGGGCCTCATGGATGAGCTGTTTCAAATGGGCCATCTGCAGCCGGGCAGTCTTCGGTGCGTCGCTGGGCCACAAAGCTCGTCCAGGCGGCACTTCAGATCAAGCTGCGCGTTCCCGGTAGCCGAGAGCGGCTGCTCCACGAGGACGAGATCAGGAGCGTGGAGGGGCCAGTTGCGAGAGGGGGCGGCCCCGAAGGATCCGCCCCCTCACTAACTATCCAAGCCTAGACGAGCGCCAGGGCAACTCGCTCCGCCACGATCTCCTCCAGCCGGCGTTGTGAGGAGGGGCTCACGGCTCGTCCTCGATCCACAGGTCCTCCATGAACATCACCGGGTGAGCAGTCCCCGGCGATCCCAGGCCCCTGATGCGCCGATGGACGACCCAGTTCTCCACGTTGGGATACAGGAACGTGACGGGCACATCGGTGTGGAAGATCTCCGCTAGCTCGCCGTAGATGCGGTCTTGCTCGTCCAGATCCATGGTCACCTCGGCGGCGCGCAGGAGCTCGGTCACCCGTGGCGGGGCATATCCGATCGGAGAGCCCTCCCCGAAATACGCCGCGTGCCGTAACGGATGCTTGACCAGGAAGGTGATGGCCGCCTCGAAGGCTCCGTCCGCAATCCGCCCGACGACGTCAGTGCTCTCGAGCTGTGCGATCTCCATCCGGATCCCGATCCGCCAGAGCTGGTCCTGGATGAAGGTGGCAGCCCGGATCGGTGAGGCCATCCACGGCGCGTCCGGCACGATCGCGGTGAAGCGGAATCCCCTCCCGTTCTGTTCCCGCGGTCCGCCACGACTCCCCGCACGCCACCCGGCACGATCCAGCAGGCGCCCGGCGGCTTCGGGATCATACGGCAGCGCCGGGGCGATCTCGCCGCGTCGATATCGATGCATGTTGTGGATCCCGTCCGTGATCGGGAGACTCTCGGGGAGATTGAGGACCCGATGGAGCTCGCGTCGGTCGATGGCCAGGGTGAGCGCCCGCCGGACGTCGGCCTGCTCGAACAGCGCGTTCCGATGGTTCCAGAACAGATGGACGGTAACGCGGCCGGTCCCGTAGTAGTGAGCCTCGAAGCTTGGATCTGCCGCCAGCGCCGCCGGTAGCTCCGCCGGGCTGACTTGAGCGACGTCCACGTTGCCGCTCAGGAGCTCGGTGAGCGGCGCGCCTCCGGCGAACTTCAGCACCACCCGCTCGATGCGCGGCTTCCCGCAGCAGTAGTCCGGATTGGCCTCGAGCTCCATGAGCGTACGTGACACGTGGCGGACGACGCGGTACGCACCGTTGCCGACCGGATGCTTCCAGAACTCCCAGCGGGCGAACTCCTTCGGATCGAGGTTCTCCAACAGATGCTTCGGGTAGTAGACGTTCCAGCCGTTCAGCGGCTCTCTGCTCGGTTGCCGGTACGTGATCCTCAGGGTGGAGTCATCGAGGACGGTGGCCGAGCTGGATCCCGCGGGATAGAGAACGTCCGGGTGAGCCCACAGATCCATGGTGAATTTGACGTCGTGAGCGGTGACCGGCACGCCGTCATGCCACTTCACATCGGGACGGAGATGCAGCGTCCACTCCCGGTAATCCGGCGAGTGCTCCCACCGCCGCGCCAGGCGTGGCTGCGGGCCCCCCTCGTCGAGCTCGTCGGTCGTCAGGGTGAGGAAAACCGGGAACTGGGCCAGGTGCCAGCGGTTGGGATTGAGGAAGAACTCGTCCCCGGGGTCGTCGTACAGGATGGTGACCGCGGATCCAGGGGAACGACGTGGAGCATCCCCGCCCCCGCAGGCGAAGGCCACCGCGCAGATCGCCGCGCAGATCGCCGCGCCGAGCATCCCGGGCCGCCCGAGGGGGCTCACTTTTCCTCCAAAGCCTTGAGCGCCTCCACATCGGCTTCTGTTGCGGCGGCCTCGTCGGCGGGAGGCGCTTGGTCCGCAGGGAGTCCCACCACAAACGAAATAGTCAGCGCAACTCGGCACACGTTAGCCATGAGCAACCTCATACGGCCTGGCTGAAGGACTCAACGGCACTGCACGTAACGAACAGTCGGCTCTCTAGTGCTGATGCGTCGTGGCCCTCCCTGCGGATTTTTTGCCCGAGGAGGCGGTCTGTCCTTGCAGCCCTCGTCCAACCCTCAGTCAACGAGGTGGCAGGCCACATGATGCCCTGACGCTTTCGGCTCGAGCGGCGGGGTGAGCTCTCGGCACACCTGCTCGACGAGAGGACAGCGGCTCGCGAACGGACACCCACGCAGCTCCTCGGTGGCTCTCGGCGGCTCACCACGCACTCGGACGTGCTGTTTCCCGGCAGAGCCGGCCCCCGGGACGGCGGCGAGCAGTGCCCTCGTATATGGGTGAAGCGGTGACTGAATCAGCCGGTCCGTCGGGGCCTCCTCCATGAACAGGCCGCGGTACATCACCGCGATACGGTCCGCGATGCGCTCCACGACGCCGATGTCGTGGGAGACGAACAGCATTGCGATGCCGTCCGTGCGCTTGAGACCGAGGAAGATCTTGAGGATCTGAGCCTGGACCGAGACATCCAGGGCCGACACGGGCTCATCGGCCACGATGAGCTCGGGCTGAAGAGCGAGCGCCCGAGCGATCGCGATCCGTTGCCGCTGCCCTCCGCTCATCTCGTGCGGATAACGGTATATGAAGTACGGCTCGATCCCCACTCGATCCAATAGCTCGAGGACCTTTTCCTTCGTCTGCGACGGAGGCACCAACCGATGCAGTTTCAGCGGCTCGGCTACGATCTGGCCGATCTGCATGCGCGGACTGAGAGAAGCGTACGGATCCTGAAAAACAATCTGAAGCCGGCGGCGAGCCCGCCGAAGCTCCTTTCCGGCCAGCCGACGAAAGTCGCCTCCGTCAAACCGGATGCTGCCCGCGGTCGGCTCCACCAGCCTGGCGACGGAGCGGCCGAGCGTCGTCTTGCCGCTTCCTGACTCTCCCACGAGGCCCAATACCTCGCCGCGCCGGAGGTCGAAATCCACTCCGTCGACGGCACGCACGAAGTCGCGCTTGCCGGTCCAGCCCTGTCCCAGCGGGAAGTACGTCTTGAGGCCGCGGACGGAGAGGAGGACGTCGCCGTAGCGGCTCGGATCCGCAGCCCTCGGTTCCGGAGGGCTCGGGTCGGGCGAGCCAGGCTGCATCACGGCGTCACCCTCACGTCTGTACCCTCACCTTGTAGCACGCGCACTGGTGCCGGTGCGCCGCGTCGTCGAGCGGTGGTGGTTCCAGCTTGCACTCGTCGTCCGCGAGGCGGCAACGAGGGTGGAAAGTGCAGCCGCTCGGGAGGTCCAGCAGGTCGGGCACCGCTCCCGGGATTCCCTCCAGCGGCGTCTCGGATCCAGCACCCAGGACAGGGATCGCACCGATCAGCCCCTGCGTGTAGGGGTGCATCGGCTCGCCGACCAGCTCCTTCGTGTCGGCGGTCTCCACCAGGCGCCCCGTGTACATGACCATCGTGCGGTCGGCCATGTCCGCAACCAACTCCAGATCGTGGGAGATGATGAGGATGGCCATCCGGTACTCGTCCTGGATCTGCCGCAGCAGATCGCTGATCTCTGCCTGAACGGTCAGGTCGAGAGCGGTCGTCGGCTCGTCGGCGATGAGCAGCTTCGGCCTGCCAGCCATCGCAATGGCGATCATCGCCCGCTGCTTCATCCCTCCCGAGAGCTCGAACGGGTAGCTTCGCGCCCGCTTCTCGGGCTCCGGGATCCCCATCGCCGCCAGGACCTTCACGGCCTCGCTCCACGCATCCCGCCTGGCGAGCCCTCGGTGGAGCCGGATGACGTCGGCGATCTGGTTTCCGATCCGGTAAACGGGGTTCAGGGCCGCGGCCGCCTCCTGGAAGATGATGCCGATGCCGGCCCCTCTCACCCTCCGCATTTCCTCGGGCGGCAGGCGGAGGAGGTCTCTTCCCTCGAAGAGCACCCGGCCGCTTACTACCCGTCCGGGATGCGGAATGAGATCGAGAATCGAGAGGGCGACGATCGTCTTCCCGCACCCCGACTCGCCCACCAGGCCTACGGTCTCGCCCGCTTCAACGTCGAAGGAGATGCCGTCCACGGCCCACAGCTCGCCCTCGTCGAGGAAGAACGCGCTCCGCAAATCGCGGACGGAGAGAAGCATCAGACGTACTTCTGCATTAGAGCCTTGGGATCGAGCGCATCGCGCAGCCCGTCGGCCAGCAGACTGAAGGAGATGAGGGTCAGGGTGAGCAGGCCGCCGGGGAAGAAGGCCACCCACCAGGCGTTGAGCAGGTTGTCCTTGCCCGCCGCGACCATGTTTCCCCAGGACGGCGTGGGCGGCCGGATCCCGAGTCCGAGGTAGGAGAGGCCCGCCTCGGCCCCGATCATGCCGGCCACCGCCAGAGCTGCCGTAACCAGCACCGGGGAGAGAGCGCTGGGAATAAGGTGCCTCACGATGATCAGGTGCGCCGGGAGTCCGATGGCCCGGGCCGATTCCGTGAACGCCTGATTCTTCAGCGACAGGATCTCGCCGCGGATGAATCGGGCCGTGCCCGGCCAGGCCGTGAGGCCGAGGATCAGAACCAGCACCACGATGTTCGCCTCGAACACCCCCACGAGCATGAGCATCAGGTAGAAGGTCGGGAATGCGATCCACACGTCCACGATCCTCATCAGGACGTTGTCGACAGTCCCGCCGAAATACGCCGCCACCGACCCGTACAGCGTGCCGATCGTCTTGGCGATGATCATCGCCAGAAGCCCTATGGACAGAGATACCCGCGCCCCGTAGAGCGCCCGGCTGAACAGGTCGCGGCCGAACTCGTCGGTTCCGAAGAGATGGTCCCCGGACGGGGGCAGGTAGCGGTTCGCCATCACATCGGGAATGGCCGCCGGGTCGTACGGCGTCAGGATCGGTGCCAGGATCGCCAGCGCGTAGAAGAGGATGATGATGTAGATGGAGTAGACGGCGAGCCGGTTCTCGCGGAAGCGCCGCATGGCCACGGCCCACGGGCTCTTCCCTCGCCGCTCCTCGCCCGCGCTCTGCTGGATCCGTCCCACGTCCCGGAGCGAATACCAGATCACCCCGGCCAGCATCAGGATCAGGAAGATCGAGGCGAGCCAGCGGTCCAAGAACGGGGTCGAGAAGGCGCCGATGAAGCGGTCCCACCTCCACACCACCAGGAAGATGGTCGCCACCGAAAAGAGCATGAGGCGAACCCCACGGCCCGTGTGGCCCAGCGCCAGGTGGCCGAGTCCGGGGATGAGGGCCCGGAGTCGGTGCGGAGAGCGCCGAGGCTCAGCGTTTTCGCGGCGCATCGTACGATACCCTCGGGTCCACGGCGGCGTAGGTGACGTCGGCCAGCAGGTTGCCGAACACGGTGAGCAGGGCCGCGATCGTCGTGGTGGCCATGATGATCGGATAGTCCCGTCCACCGACCGCCGCGACCGTGAGGCGCCCCATCCCGGGCCAGGCGAAGATCGTCTCGATGATCGTGGCACCGCCCAGAAGGAATGGAAGGCTCATGCCGTAGATGGTGACGATCGGGATCAGCGCGTTCCGCAGCGCGTGCTTGACGATCACCGTCCTCTCCCGGAAGCCGCGAGCCCGCGCCGCGACGATGTACTCCTCGTTCAGGACCTCCAGCAGGCGGTTTCGCATGTACCGGGCGGTACCGGCGGCACCCGCGATCCCCAGGACGAACACCGGAAGCGCGAGGTGCCACATCCGGTCGAGGAACTTCCCGATCATGGTCAGGTCCTCGTAATTCATCGAGCGGGTCTGGGAGGTCGGAAACCAACCGAGGTTTACCGAGAAGAGCATGATGAGCATCAGTGCCAGCCAGAAGCTGGGGATCGCATAGACGATGAGCGACCCCACCGTCAGCGTCTTGTCCAGCTTCGTGTACTGCTTCACGGCCGAGATGATGCCCAGGGAGATGCCGAAGAGGGCATCGAGGAGGAGTGCCAGAATCGTGAGCTGGAGCGTGTAGGGCACGGCCTCCGCCACGATATCCCTCACCGGCCGGCGGTGCCGGAAAGACTCCCCGAAGTCGCCCCTCGCGACGTTCTTGATCCACGTCACGTACTGGACGTGGATCGGCTGGTCGAGCCCGTACCTCTTCCGCATGAGCTCGATGACCTCGGGATCGACCTGCCGCTGCCGCTGCGGCTCCAGGTACATGTCCATCGGGTCGCCCGGCGCCAGGCGCGCGATGAAGAAGGTAGCCGTGACGATGCCCAGGACGAGCGGCACGGAGAGCAGGAGACGCTTTATGATGTACTTTAACATTTACGCTTCAACTCTAGCGCCAATAAGCATATAACAGATGCGTACACACGGGATTCACTAGATGGGCCGGGGCCCTCACTCCTCCTCCCACCACAGATCCTCCATGTACCACACCGGGTCCCCGCGGTGTGGGCTGCTCAAGCCACGGAGGCGGCGGTCGCTGACGAACAGGGTCACCCTGGGGACGAGGAACGTAACGGGAATGTCCGCCTGGAAGTGCGGCCACAGCTCCCGGTACAAGGAGTCGACGACCGCTGGATTCTGCGTCGTCTGCAGGACCTCCAGCAGCGCGTGCACGTCCTCGTTCAGATATCCGAGAAAAGAGTCCGGTCCGAACGTGCCGTACACGCCCGGATTCCACCAGAAGATGGCCGCCTCGAAATCGCCGGGCTTCACCCTCGTTTGCCAGACAACCATCGGGCCGGGCAGCGTCTGAATCTCCATGCGCACCCCTACCGCACGGAGACGGGCCTGAACGATCACGGCGACCCGGGCTCCCCGCCCTGCGTCGGTGATGGCGGTGAACGTCAGCTCTTCACCGTCTCGCTCCCGAACGCCGTCCCCGTCCGCGTCGACCCAGCCCGCATCTTCGAGCAGACGCCGGGCGGCGTCGGGATCGTACGGGAGAGGCTCAGGCGCCTCGCTCACCTGCCGCTCGGTGAAAACGACGTCGAACACGGGCAGGTCGTCCGGAAGATGGAGCAGGGAGTGGAGCGCCGGGCGATCGATGGCCAGGGTAGCGGCGCGCCGGAAGCTGGGATCGCTGAGCACCGGGTGACGGTGGTTCCACATGATCCCGTACCCGACCCAACCGCTCCAGAACGCGCTCTTGTAGGTGATTTGGAACCGCAGGTCTTTCTCCACCTTCGGCACGTCGATGGCGTTGAGCGGGATGACGTCCACGTTGCTCGCCAGAAGCTCCGGTATCGCTCCCGCTCCGGAGCCGTAGATGAGGATCACGCGATCGATGGCCGGCCGGCCTCGGAAGTAGTCGGAAACCGCCTCCAGCTCCGTCAGTGTCTTGTCGAGATGCCGAACGTATCTATACGGCCCGTTGCCTATGGGATGCGCCCAGAAGTCCCATTCGTAGAACCCATCGGGATCGAGCTTCTCCAGCACGTGCTTGGGAAAGAAGCTGTGATAGTCGCCCAGAGGGCTGTTTCTTTCCGAGTGCCAGACGAAGGTCGAGTCGTCCAAGACCTCGATCTCGACTCCGTAGTACTGCCCGTAGCCGACGCTCGGCAGGCTCATGAGCTCGACGGTGAACTTGATATCGTCGGACGTGACGGGGACGCCGTCGTGCCAGCGGGCGTTGCGGTCCAGATGAATCGTCCAGCTCGTATGGTCGGCAGAGGGCTCCCAGCTCCTCGCCAAACGCGGTTCGAGAGTGCCATCGGCGGCCCGCGCCACGAGCGGTTGGAACATGAGGAACTTGTGGGGTGTGTCGGAGACGGGGCTCATGACCAGCTCGTCCCCGTCCGGGACCAGCACCGTCACGGTGACCGGCTCACGAGCATCAGGGCCCGCGGCCTGCCGGTCAGCAGAGTCATCAGCGGGCCCGCAGGCGGCGAAGGAGGCAGCGGTCGCTAGCGCCGACATCGGGCGCAGCAGTCGGCGCAGCTTCACTCCTCCTCGATCCACAGGTGTTCCGCGTTCCACACCGGATTGGCGCGGAACGGCGTGCTGAGGCCCTTGATCCGGCGGTGGGCGACGTAGGTCTCCACGTTCATGGTCAGGTAGGTCATCGGCACATCGGCACGGATGATCTCCGAGAGCTCAGCGTATATCTGGTCAATGACGTCGAAATCGAGAGTCGCCTGGAGCTGGTCGATCAGCTCGACAACACGCGGGTTGCGGTAACCCGTGCTGGATTCCTCGCCGAGAAGGGCGTCGAGCGAGTGGACGCCGGATCCGGGCTCCGCCCACAGGCACTCGATCACAGCGTCGAAGTCGCCGCTGGCGAGCCGCTCCCGCACGACGCTGTTGTCCAGGAGAAGGACGTTCATCCGCACGCCCACAGTTCGAAGGCTCTGGTTGGCGTACACCGCCGCGCCCTCCCATTCCGCGTTTGCAAGCACGGTGAACTCGAGCCGCCGGCCGTCCTTCTCACGCACACCGTCGCCGTCCTCGTCACGCCACCCAGCTTCGTCGAGCAGGCGTGCGGCCTCGCTCGGGTCGAATGGGAACGGCGGCGGCAGCCGTTCGGTCCAGTACTGCCGCGGACTCACGAGCCCATCGATCACGGGGAGCCCGGGCCACATGAACATCGCGTTCTTGAGATCCTCCCGGTCGATCGCCAGGGTGAGCGCCCGGCGCACGCGGACGTCCTGAAAGAGCGGGTTACTGAGGTTCCAGAAGATGCACTGGAGCGCGGCGATATCATCCCAGACCTCGCGGTAAAGCCTGAACCGCGGATCGTCCGCCAGGACCTGTACATCATTGCTGCTCGCGAAGTTGATCGCGTCCACTTCGCCGGCCAACAGCTCCGTGAAGCCAAGGGAGCCGAACCGGATGATGAGTCGGTCGATCGCGGGCTTGCCCCGGTAGTAGTCCGGGTTGGCCTCGAACTCCAGCTGAGCGCCCGGCAGATGGCGCACCCAGCGGTACGCTCCGTTGCCCACCGGGTGCTCCCAGTACTCCCAACGGTAGAACCCGGCCGGATCCTCGTCCTCGAGCAGGTGCTTCGGATAGAACACGTTCCAGGCGCCGGGCAGCCACCACGACGCGAACGGTCGCACGCCCGAGAAGCGCATCACCAGTGTCGTGTCGTCCAGTACCGTGACGCCTTCGATGTGGTTGAGGTCCGCGATCGCCGGATGGTGCATCAGATCGACGGTGAACTTCACGTCGTGCGCCGTCACCGGAACGCCGTCATGCCAGCGGACACCAGAGCGCAACCAGATCGTCCACGTGCGTCGATCGGGCGTGTGCTCCCAGCGCTGCGCCAGACGGCCTTCGAGCGTTCCGGACTCGGTGAGCCCGACCAGCGGGAGCAAGAAGACGAGCGGACCCGACCCGTTCAGGAAGGCTCGCACACCCGTCCCGGGATAGAGCACGACCATCGTCGTGCGCCCGTCGCCGCCATCGGGCAGCTGCTGGCAGCCAACCGGAACGAGGAGGAGCAGGCTGATGAGGAGCCGCCGCCGAGTCCTGCGCTCCGCCACCCGCACCCCTCTCCGGATCACGGCCCCTCCTCGATCCACAGATCCTCCATGAAGCGCACCGGGTCGGCACGGAACGGTTCGCTGAGGCCGCGGATTCGGCGATGTGCCATGAAGGTGCGGACGACGGGGTGAAGGAAGGTAACCGGCAGATCACGGCGGAAGATCTCAATGAGCCGCCCGTATATGGCGTCGATGCTGTCTGGATTTGCTGTGACCATGGCACGGTCGAGGAGCGTGAGCACTTCGGCGTCGCTGTAGCCGGTCCAGGACCCCTCCCCGAAGAGCGCCCGGATGCTTTCCGGCTCGTGGCGGATCGGGGCGAAGGCGGCCTCGAAGTCGCCAGCTTGCACGCGACTGATAACGGTCGGCGCCTCCAAGAGCTGGATCTGCATATCGACTCCGACCCGACGAAGATGGCTCTGAGCCACTACGGCCATCTCTTCCCAGCCAGGATAATCGGGTACGAGCGTCAGAAAACGGAACTCCTCCCCCCGCCGATCTACGATCCCGTTCCCGTCCGTGTCCCGCCAGCCCGACTCCTCCAGCAGTTTCTTGGCCGCATCCGGATCATGAGGCAGCGGATCGGGCAGCTGTCCCGAGCGAAACTGCCGTGGAGTGTACATGGCGTCGACCAGCGGCAGGTCTTCCGGAAGGCTGAGTGCCCGCAGAAGCTCCCTGCGGTCGAGCGCGAGTGTCAGCGCCCGGCGTACCTGCGGCTCGTCGAATGGCGGGAGGCGATGCTGCCAGTAGATGGCGCGAGCGACACCCACATAGACCCAATGGTAGGGCCGAAGGTCTGGGTTTCGAGCGAGTGTAGGGGCGTAAGCCGGATTGGTGTAGCTGGCTACATCCGAAGCACCGGCCAACAGGTCCGTCACACCGGCTTCGTCGCTCAGGAACTTCAGCACGACCCTCTCAACTGCGGGCTTCGCTCCGAAGTAGTCGGGGCTCGCTTCGAACTCCGCCGATGTCCCCTTGACCTCGCGAACGAAGCGATACGGCCCGTTCCCGACAGGCCGTCTCCAGAACTCCCATTCGTGGATCGCTGCCGGGTCGAGGTGGGCCAGGAGGTGTCGGGGGTAGAACACCTCAGACACGTCGAAGAAACTGCGATCCCCAGTGAAGCGGATCGTGAGCGTCGAGTCGTCTAGGGCCGTGATTCGCTCGATGAAATCCAGCGGCCACGCCAGAACGTCGGGATGAGTGAGAAGACGCAGGGTGAACTCGACATCGTGAGCCGTCACCGGCACACCGTCCTGCCACCGCACATCGGTACGAAGGTGGTACGTCCACTCTCGGTGGTCGGGTGAGTGCTCCCACGCTCTCGCGAGGCGGCCCTCAAGCTCCCAGTTCTCGTCCCAGTTCGCCATGGAGAGGAAGATCAGATGCTTGGCGGACTCGAATCTCCATGGGTCGCTCGTGGCTGCAGGGTAGGCCACGACGATGGTGTCGGACCTCTGATCGGCCAGGTCGGCTGAATCCCGGCACCCAACCACGCCGCTTGAAAGAACGAGCGCACCAACTGCGTAGCGGGCGACAGCCCGGTCGGGCAAGCAGAGCCGCCGGCCCCTCATTCTTCGATCCACAGCTCGTCCATGTGCGCTACCGGCTCCACGCGCCACGGCTGGCTCAGGCCGCGAACCCGCTCGTGCGCCACCGTCAGGCCGACGCTCGGATGAAGGAATGTGACGGGGACGTCTGCCCGGAAGATCTCCGCGATCTCGGCGTACAGGCTGTCCTCCTCCGCCGGCACCCACGTCCGGCTTGCCAGATCGATGAGCTCGAGCAGCCGGGGATTCCGGTAGCCGACGGGCTCTCCCGACCCGAGGCCGAACCGCCGCAGCCAGGGTGTTTCGTAGCTCCGGAACCACGAGAACACCGCCTCGAACTCTCCCGACTCCAGCCGCGGCGTCACGACACCCGGATCGAGCGCCTGGAGAGCCATCTCCACCCCCAGCTTCCGGAGCTGTGACTGGACGTAGACACCCGCCGTCAGGTTCCCGGGCGAATCCTCCTCGGAAACGGTGCGAACGAGGGCCGTGAATCGAAACGGCCGTCCATCCTTCTCCCGGATCCCGTCGCCGTCCAAGACGTGCCAGCCGGCCTCGTCGAGCAGGGCTCGGGCTTGCTCCAGGTCGTACGGCAGAGGCTGCGGCAGCTGCATCGTGATCCACTGGTTAGGGGTGATCGGTCCGTCGATGATCGGGATGTCATCCGGGATATTGAGCGCACGAAGCAGCTCCCGCCGGTCAATCGCCATCGAGAGCGCCCGCCGAACTCTCGGGTCGCTGAAGAGAACGTGATCGTTCTTCCAGTAGATCGCCTGCTGGCTGCCGCCCCAAGTCTGGTAGTAGAACCGGAACCTGGGATCGGCGGCTACAATTCGGTCCGCCGGAGGGATGTCGGAGCTCACATCCACCTGACCACTCAGCAGGTCGGCGATCGCCGATCCGCCCGAGAACTTGAGGACCACTCGCTCGATGGACGGCGGAGCGGCGTAGAAGTCCGCGTTCGCCTCGAACTCCATCATCGTCTCGGGAACGGCACGCACGTATCTGTACGGCCCGTTTCCGATGGGCTGCGCCCAGAAATCCCACTCGCCGAGTTCCTCGGGATCCAGCCCCTCGAGCAGGTGCTGGGGATAGAAGACCATATTCGTCTGGTAGAGGCGGCGCCCATGACCCGATCGAATCGTGATCGTGGAGTCGTCATGGACTGTGACCGCCTCGAAGGCGCCCGATCCATAGTCGGGATCCCAGAAAGTGTCCATGAGCGCGATGGTGAACGCGACGTCCCGGGCCGTGAACGGTACCCCGTCGTGCCACCGGACATCGGTACGCAACCGATACGTCCACTCGCGATGGTCGGCCGAAGGCTCCCAGCTCGTCGCCAGACGTCCCACCAGGTTGCCGAGGCTGTCCCTCTCCATGAGGGACAGGAAGACGAGCTTCTTGGCGTCCATGTCGTGGATCGGATTGAGGGCCTCGTCGCCGCAGCAGTAGGCCACCGTGACCGTCGAGATCTCTCCTTCTTGTCGGTCGAGGTCGGACGTCCGGCAGGCGGAGAGGGCCGCCGGGAGCATGGCTCCCACGATCGCGAGGACCGCGACGTGGTTCATTCGTCCGGGTCGATCTTCAGTTTGAGTCCTCGTCGATCCACAGCATCTCCATGTACGTGTCCGGCTCCGCTCGGAAAGGAGTGCTCATCCCCCGGACCCGTCGGTGGACGAACCAGGCCCTTGACCACGGTATGAGCCGAGTGACCGGCATGTCGGCGCGGAAGATCTCCGTCAGCCGGCGGTAGAGTCCGTCGATCTCCCCGGGGTCCGCCGTAACCTGGAGACTGTCGATGACGGCGAACGCTTCCGGGTTGTAGTAGCCAAGGCGATTCTCAGGCCCGAAATCCCGAAGCTGCGCCGACACTCCCGACTGCACGACCATGAAAAGGGCCTCGAAGTCGCCGGCCCGGAGCTTCTCCCACGTCAAGGGGTTCTCCATTACCACCATCTCCATGTGGACACTCACCTGGCGGAAGAACTCCTGGACGTACACGGCGAGCTCAGGCATTCCGTTTCCCTGCCACACGGTGGCGGTAAAGCGAAACGGTTGACCGTCTTTCTCCCGCACCCCATCGCCGTCCCGGTCCACCCATCCGGCCGCACCCAACAGCACTCTCGCCTGCTCCGGGTCATATGGCAGTGGCTCAGGCCACTCGCCGCGCCGGAACTGCCGCCCGGTGAAGACCCCGTCGGTGATCGGCAGCGCATCCGGCAGGTTGAGGAGCCCGAGCAGCTCCCGGCGGTTCACGGACAGCGTGAGGGCATGACGAACCCGCGGGTCGGAAAAGAGCGGGTGATCCATCTTCCAGTAGATCCCGCGGCCGCCGGGACTGCCGTGGACGTAGAGGCGGAAGCGGGGGTCCTTCGCGATCCGGGGGATCTGCGTGAGGTCGCCCGCTGCAATATCCACGTTTCCGGCAAGGAGCTCGGTGAGCCCCGCCTCGCCCACGAACTTCAGGATCACCCGCTCGATCCGGGGCTTGGTCCCGAAATAGTCTGGGTTCGCTTCGAACTCCATCAGCGTCTCGGGGACGTAGCGCACGAAGCGGTACGGGCCGTTCCCGACGGGGTGCGTCCAGAAGTCCCACTGCCAGAACCGCTTGGGGTCCAGCTCCTCGAGGAGGTGTCTCGGAAAGTACGTGATATCGGCCATGTAACCGGGGTTGGCGGCGCGGATCCTGACGGTAGAGTCGTCGACCACGGTGGCCTCGATCCCAGCGTATTCGCCAACATCGGGGTGGCCGAGGAGATCCAGGGTGAATTTCACATCGTGGGCCGTTACCGGGACCCCGTCATTCCAACGCAGGCCTGTGCGGAGGTGGAACGTGTACTCACGGTGGTCGGGCGTGGGCTCCCAGCTCGCTGCAAGCTGCCCCTCCAACTCTCCCCGCTCGTTCTGTTTCGCCAGCTGGAGAAAGGTCAACAAGTCGAGGTCCCAGTCATCCGGCTTCACGGCCTCGACGTCCGGAACCGCCATCACCACCGTCGAGCCCCGGGCGTAGGCGGGGTCTCCGGGACGGCCGCAGGCAGCCGCGCCGACGAGGAGGGGCATGAGACACAATGCGGTGACCACGGCGGCGGTCCGGACGCTCGCTGTGCCATGACTCAGTTGGTGTCGTCCACCCACAGCTCCTCCATGTGCATCACGGGGTCCGCCCGAAAGGGGCTCTCGAGTCCCCGCACCCTTCGGTGCGCCACGATCGTGGCAACGAACGGATACAGGAACGTGGCCGGTAGATCCTCCTGAAAGATAGACGAGAGCTGGCCGTAGATGAGATCCCGCTCCACGGGGTCGATGCTCACCTCCAGGGCATCCAGAAGCCCCGGGATCCGGGGGTTGGGGTAGCCCAGCCACGAGTCCTCGCCGAACAGCTGCCTGCGGGCCACGGCGGAACCCAGGTTCTGTCGGGCGAGGGCCGCCTGGAAATCGCCTGACTTCATCCTCTCCCAGACGAGTCTGCCCTCCACAAGCTGCACGTCCATTTGCGCGCCCACCCTGCGTAGCTGTTGCTGCAGGTAGACCGAGGCCTTGTCGTTTTGTTCGCTTGGCGAAGTCGTTACGGTGAACCGAAACTCCCTCCCCTCCTGCTCGCGCACGCCATCGCCGTCGAGGTCCCGCCAACCGGCCTCCTCGAGCAACGCCTCAGCCAGCTCAGGGTCATGCGGCAGTGGCTCAGGTAGCTCGTCGCGCCAGTACTGCCGTCCGGTGAACATCACGTCAAAGACTCGCAGGTCCTCCGGCAGGTTGAGCGCCTGGAGGAGTCCCCGGCGGTCGATGGCCAGCGTCAGGGCCCTGCGGACCGCGGGGTCCTGAAACAGGGGCTCCCGGTGGTTCCAATACAGGCCGTAAACCCAGCCCATATCCGGGAAGAGATGGTCGTAGACGCGGAATCGGGGATCCCCGGCGAGCTCCCGAAGGTCCGCCCGCTCGACTCCTGCGGCGTCGACGCTCCCGCTCAGGAGCTCCGCCCGCGGTGATTCCGCGAACTTGAGATTGACGCGTTCGATGCTCGGCTTCCCCGCGTAGTAGCTCGGGCTGGCCTCGAGCTCGACCATCGTCTTCGGGACGTGTCGTACATACCGGTAGGGGCCACTCCCTACCGGCCGGAGCCAGAACTCCCAGTCCCAGAACTCCCCTGGGTCGAGCTCGTCCAGAAGGTGCTTCGGGTAGTAGACAGTCCACCAGTCGAGGGCGTCGGTGGGCTGGCCGTAGCGGATCGTCACGGTGGAGTCGTCCACCACCGTGGCCTCGATTCTGGGGTATCCGGCAACCTCCGGGCGACCGAGGAGATTCAGGGTGAACTCTATGTCATGCGCGGTGACGGAAACGCCGTCGTGCCACCGGACGTCGGTACGAAGGTGGAAGGTCCACTCCCGGTAGTCCGCGGAATGTTCCCAGCTCCGGGCGAGCCGCCCCTCGACTTCCCCACTTTCGTCGTACGTTACGAGAGGGAGGAAGACGAGGAACTGCGCCGGGTACCGGAGCGGCGTGAAGACCCGCTCGTCGTTCCCACTCAGGATCGTGATCGTGGAGCCGCGCGAGCGCGGCCGGTCGCTCCGCGCTTCGCACCCGGCCGTTGCGAGGGCGAGGACGGTCGGGATGGCGAGAACCATCGCCGGGACCCGCATGGACCGCGGAAGCCGGCGGATCAGTGCGCCCACGCTCACTTTGCGTCCTCCACCCACAGCTTCTCCATGTAGTAGGAGGGCACCGCGAGGAAAGCCGTGCTCGCCGCACGGACCCGCCGGTGGACGAACCAGCTGCTCGAGCTGGGAATGAGCCGCGTGAACGGCATGTCGGCCCGGTAGATCTCCGTCAGCCGGGCGTACAGGCGGTCCTGCTCCTCCGGGTCCGCCGTGGCCTGGAGGCTGTCGATGACCGCGAACGCCCCGGGACTCTGATAGCCGGTTCGGTTCCCCCGCCCGAAGTCTCGCCGATGAGCCCCCGGCCCCGGCTGCACAATCATGAACAGCGCCTCGAAGTCCCCGTCCCTGAGCCGGTCCCACCCCGAGGCGTCATCGATGGACTGTATCTCCATCTGGACGCCGACCTGCCGGAGGAACTCCTGGACGTACACCGCGAGTTGCGCGTATCCCTGCGCCGGCCACACACTCGCGGTGAAGCGAAACGGGTGGCCGTCCTTCTCGCGGACCCCGTCCCCGTCCCGGTCCACCCATCCCGCCGCGTCTAGCAGCGTCCCCGCCTGATCCGGGTCATACGGCAGCGGCTCGGGCCACTCCCCCCGCCGAAACTGGCGCCAGGTGAACACCCCGTCAGTGATCGGCAGCTCCTCCGGGAGGTTGAGTAGCTGCAGGAGCTCCCGGCGGTCCAGCGCAAGCGTGAGCGCACGACGCACCCTGGGGTCGGAGAAGAGCGGGTGGTCCGTCTTCCAGTAGATCCCCCGCGCGCCGGGGGTGCCGTTCGTGTAGATCCGGAAACGGGGGTCCGTCACGATCCGGGGGATCTGGGTGAGGCCGGCCTTCGCTATATCCACGTTGCCGGCCAGGAGTTCGGTGAGCCCTGCCCCGCCCACGAACTTGAGGATCAATCGCTCGATCCCGGGCCGCGCCCCGTAGTAGTCCGGGTTCGCCTCGAACTCCATCAGCGTCTCGGACACGTAACGGACGAAGCGGTACGGGCCGTCGCCGACCGGGTGCGTCCAGAACTCCCATTCCCAGAACCGCTTCGGGTCCAGTCCCTCCAGCAGATGCCGGGGCAAGTAGCTGATGTCGTCCATGTAGTTGGGGTTGGCGGCCCGAATCCGCACCGTGGAATCGTTCACAACGGTGGCCTCGATCCCGGGGTACTGGGCCACGTCCGGGTGGCCGAGCAGGTCCAGGGTGAACTTCACGTCGTGGGCAGTGACCGGGACACCGTCATCCCAGCGAACGTCGGTGCGGAGGTGGTAGGTGTACTCCCGGTGGTCGGGAGAGTGCTCCCAGCTCCGCGCCAGGCAACCCTCCAACTCCCCCCGCCCGTTCCCTTTCGCCAGCGGAAGGAAGGTCAGGAAGTCGAGGCCCCAGACGTCGGGCTTCACGGCCTCCACGTCGGGGATCGCCATGACCACGGTCGAGCCGCGGACGGAGGCGGGATCATCAGGGCGGCTGCAGGCAGTGACGCCTACGAAGAGAGGCAGGAGACACAGCGCAGCGACGACAGCTCTCGAGAAGCGCACTCTACGGCTCATTCGCCGTCCTCCAGCCACAGCTCCTCCATGTGCAGCACCGGGTCGGGCCAGTAGCGTCCTCCCCCGGTCACCTGCCGTCCTCGAGCCACAGCTCTTCCATGTACCAGACCGGGTCCACGCGCCAGGGACTGCGGAGTCCCTTCAGGCGTCGATGGGCGAAGACGACGTTGACCCGGGGACTGAGGAAGGTGATCGGCATGTCGGCCTGCAGGATCCCGGCGAGCCGGCTGTAGATCCGGTCCCGGGCCTCGGGATTCGCCGTTTCGGCTGCCCGTTCGACGAGCTCGACCACTTCTGCGCTCTCGTACCCGAGCGGAGCGCCCCGACCCAGGCGGATGGCGCGAAGCGAGCCGGGACTGTTGTCGAACGGCCCGAAGGCGGCTTCGAAGGCGCCCGTCCGGATCCTCTCCCGGAAGTTTCCCTGGTCCAGCGGCTGGAGATCCATGCGCACGCCGACCCGCCGGAGGTGCTCCTGCAGCAGGATGGCTGTCTCGTCGCCGCCCTGGGAGGCCACCAAGGCGGTGAAGCGGAACATCATCCCCTCCCGCTCGCGGACGCCGTCGCCATCCCGGTCGAGCCAACCCGCGGCGTCGAGGAGCGTCCGCGCCCGCGCTGTGTCGAAGGGGAGTGGCTCGGGCAGTTCGCCCCTGCGGAGCTGCCGCTCCGTGATAGGACCGTCGACGACCGGAATGTCCTCCGGCAGGTTCAGCGCCCGAAGAAGCTCCCGCCGGTCGATGGCGAAGGTGAGCGCCCTCCGGACGACCGGATCCTCGAAGAGGGGGTGGTCGTTCCGCCAGTAAATGGCGTAGCCCCGGTACGACTCTGGCGAGAAGTAGACACGGAATCGAGGGTCCGTGGCGAACTTCGGGATTTCGGCAGGGTTCGTCCACGTCACCGCATCCACGTTCCCGCTCAGCAGCTCGGTGAGGCCGGCCTCACCGGCGAACTTCAGTACGACCCGCTGGATCCTCGGCTTCCCCGCGTAAAAGTCCGGGTTGGCTGCGAACTCTATCATCGTCTGGGGCATATGGCGCACGAACCGATAGGGCCCGTTGCCCACAGGATGGGTCCAGAAATCCCACTCGTAGAACTCTTCCGGATCCAGAGCGCTCAGAATGTGCTTCGGGTAGTAGGTGAGGTACGACATTATCGACTCATCGGGTGAGCTCGCGTAGCGGAGGACTACCGTCGAGTCATCCAGAGCCACCGCGGACTCGATGAAGGAAGTGTAGTAGTGGGGCACACGCTTCCAGAGGTCCACGCTGAACGCGATGTCGTGCGCGCTGACCGGCACGCCGTCGTGCCACCTGACGTCGGTGCGGAGATGATACGTCCACTCCCGGTAATCAGGAGAGTGCTCCCAGCGGCGGGCAAGCCGGCCCTCCAGCTCTCCCTCTTCGTCGAGGGTGGTCAGGGAGAGAAACGTCAGGAACTTGGCGGGCACGTCCTCGTCGGGGTACAGCCCGCGCTCATAGTAGGCGATCGTCACGGTGCTTCGGCGGAGCTCGTCGCGGTCGCTGGCCGGTTCGCACGCGGCGGCCGCTAAAACGAGGAGCACGGCCGTGTATGAACCCCACGGCGGCCCCACTCCGCCACAACGTTCTCTAGCCGCCACTATGGGTGGGCACTCATGGTTTATCCTCTAGCCACAGCTCGTCCATGTACCGCGTCGGATCTCCCCCCCAGTAGGGGCTGCTCAACCCGCGAAGTCGACGGTGGGCCACGGTGAACCTGGCATAGGGATAGAGGATCGTTACCGGCATGTCGCGCCGGAATATCTCCGCGAGCTCAGAGTAGATCCGGTCGTCCTCTTCGGGAATCCAGTTACGGGCCGCCTGATCCAGAAGCTCGACGACACGCGGGTTCCGGTACCCCAGGGGCTCAGGCTCGCCCAGGTGATAGCGATTCTGGAGCACTGGAGCCTCCCAGAACCGGAACGATAGGAAGACCGCCTCGAAATCGCCCGACTGAAACCGTTCCAAGACCACAGATCGGTCCAAGGGCCGGAGTTCCATCTGCACGCCGATCTTCCGAAGCTCCGATTGGACGAAGGTCGCGCCAGACACGGTCCCCGAGTTCGCAACGTTTTCGACGAGAGCGGTGAAACGAAGGGGCTGTCCGTCCCGATCACGGATCTCGTCTCCGTCCGTGTCCTGCCAGCCTGCCCTGTCGAGCAGCGCGCGGGCAAGGTCGGGGTCGTAGGGCAGTGGCTCGAGCAGCTCCCGCCGCCGGTACTGATCCGGAGTGTGAGGAGCGTCGAAGATCGGAAGATCGTCGGGGTAGTTCAGGACGTGGTGGAGCGCCCGCCGATCGATGGCGTGCGTGAGGGCACGTCGGACCACGGGGTCACCGAGGATTGCGTGGTCGCTCTTCCAGTAAACCGCCTGACCCGCCATCGCAGCGATGTTGTGATAGATCCGAAAGCGGGAATCGTTGGCAATGGTCGGGAGGATGGCCGGCGGTACCCTGTCTGCGTCCACCTGGCCGCCCAGGAGTTCCGTTATTCCGTCATCGAGTGAAAACCTAAGGATCACGCGATCGATCCTGGGCCTCCCCAGGAAGAAATCGGGGTTTGCCTCGAACTCCATCATCGTCTCCGGCGCGAGACGCACGAAGCGGTAAGGGCCGTTCCCGACCGGCTGCTTCCAGAACTCCCATTCGACGAGACGGCTCGGGTCCAAGCCCTTCAGCAGATGCTCCGGGTAGAAGACCATTTCGGACCGGAAGATTCGGCTCGTGCGCGGACGGATCGTCACCGTCGAGTCGTCTTGGACCGTGACAAGCTCAAAGGCGTTGTAGTCCGTGTCGCTGGAGGATCGCATCAGATCGATCGTGAACGCGATATCATGGGCCGTCACCGGGATGCCGTCGTGCCAGTGGACGTCGGTGCGGAGATGGAAGGTCCACTCCCGATAGTCCGGCGAATGTTCCCAGCTTCTCGCCAGCCGACCCTTGAGATTCCCATGCTGGTCCACGGTCATGAGAGAGAGGAACACGAGGTATTTGGCCTCCATGTCGTGGACCGGGTTCAGCACCTCGTCGCCGCCCCAGTAGCTGATGATGGCGGTGGATTCGCGGTCCGTTGCGCGATCCTCCGGCGCAGCGCATCCGAGGAGCAGGAACCCAACGACCGACGAGATCTGGAGGGCCACTTTCGATAACGGGGCGTGAGGCGAGGATGACCTCTTGGAACGCCGGTGGATCTCGCGGATCCGCTTCTTCATGTGGTCAGACATGTGGTCAGCGGCCCTCGCGCAGGAGATGGCGCTGCGCCCCACATAGAACGCCTCCGTTCTTGAGTGGGGTGGCGGCTAGAATCCGAGCATCAAACACGTTCCGGCGACCTTTAGCAACTGTACGCTGGCGTATTGACGATGCTCCGCTCCTGGCGAGCTTCTAGTAGCGACACCTGTCGTCGGGTTCGCGCGACGAGCCCGGTCGGACGCATCTTCCGGAGCCCGACGCGTTCCCACCCGAGACCAGGCATCCGACGCCGCAATGATCAAGCGGTTCAAACGGTCCCCCGACCGAACCGGCGAGCCCGAGACGATCGGTCCCTACCGAATCACTGGCGTCTTGGGCCGCGGTGGCATGGGTGTGGTCTACTGCGCCGAGGACGAACGCCTCGGTCGCAAGATCGCGCTCAAGACGCTCGGAGAGCTCAGATCGGAAGAGCTCCGCGAGCGCTTGTGGCGTGAGGCGCGCGTCGCGGCGAGCCTCAACCATCCCGGGATCTGTCAGGTCTACGGGGTCGAGGAGCGTGAGGACGAGCTGTGGGTCGCGATGGAGTTCCTCGAAGGCGAGGGGCTCGATGCGCGCCTCGGCCGCGAGCGGCCGGGCATCGAAGAGGCGGTCTCGATCACCCTCGACGTGCTGGAGCCGCTCGGGTTCCTGCACGAGCGCGGTCTCGTCCACCGTGACCTGAAGCCCTCGAACATCTTCCTGACCGAGGTCGGGACCAAGTTGCTCGATTTCGGGCTTGCCCGTGCCGTCGCCGTGTCCGAAGACATGCAGCTTACCCAGACGGGGGCGATCCTCGGCACCCCGCACTACATGGCGCCCGAGCAGTGGCGCGCCGAGGACGTGGGCCCGCGCAGCGATCTGTTTTCGTGTGGGGCGATCCTGTACGAGATGTTGTCGGGCAAGTTCGCCTTTCCGGGATCCAACGCCATCGATGTGTTCCACGCCTGCGCGCACGAACGGCCGCCGCCCCTCAGCGGCACGCTCGGGATCGAGGCGATCGACCGAGTGATCCGCAGCGCGATCGCCAAGGACCCCGAGGAGCGGCCGGCGTCGGCGGCCGAGATGGCCGAGGCGCTACGCGAGGCGATGGAGCGGGTACGGATGCTCGAGAGCGGAGCTAGCCGCGACACGCCTCTTTCCCGGCGTCGGGTCGAGACGGTCCAGCGCTTCATCGCCCTCCCGTTCCGGATGCTGCGTCCCGATCCGGAGATCGACTTCCTGTCGACGAGCCTCCCCGAGGCGATCGGGTCCTCGCTCGCGGGAATCCGGCACCTCGCGGTGCGTTCCACCCGGGCCGCGGCGTCCGTGGGCGGGGCCGAGCCGGACCTGAAGAAGCTGGCGTCCGAGGTCGAGGTCGACTACGCGCTCGCCGGGAATCTCATGTCGGCCGGCTCGCGACTGCGTCTCAACGCGGAGCTCCTCGAAGTGCCATCCGGCACGGTTGTGTGGTCGCTCCAGGAAGACGTCGCGATCGGGGATCTCTTCCAGCTCCAGGACGACCTCGCGAGCAAGGTAGTGGAGGGGGTCGCGATCCCGCTCACGCCGAACGAGCACGCCCGGCTCCACCGGGATGTGCCTGCCAGCCCGGACGCGTACGAGCTCTTTCTGCGTGCGCTCCACGCGGAGGGTATGGTCAAAACGAACGCGGACATGCTCGCCATTCGCGACCTCCTGCGACGGAGCGTCGAGGAAGATCCGAACTACGTGCCGGCTTGGGTGCAGTACGCGCGCGCGTGCCGCGTCATCGGGAAGTACTTCTTCGACGAGGATCCGGACCGCCACCTAGAGCTGGCGCGTGAAGCGTTCGAGAAGGCGTGGGAGCTGGATCCCGAGTCCCCCCTCCTCCACAACCTCTACACGTACTACCAGCTGGAAGAGCTCGGAGATGGGCGTGGGGCGATGCTTCGCTTGCTGGAGCGCATCAGGGAACAGCCGACGGAGGCGAACTTGTGGGCGGGGCTCGTCCCGGCATGCCGGTTCCAGGGGCTGTACGCCGCTTCCGTTGCCGCCCACGAACGAGCACGGGCCCTCGATCCCAAGATCAAGACGAGCGTCGAGCATACCTACATGCAGCTCGGCGAGTTCGAGCGGGCCCTCGCGGCGGTACCGGAGCACGACGCCATCTACTTGCGCGCTGCTATCAAAGGGCGGCAGGGAGACGATGCGGCAGCCATCGAGCTGCTCGAGCGCGTGCTGGGGGAGGGTTTCGGGGGGGGCGCGCGACTATTACATCGGCGCACCTCTCGACGCGCTAAAGGGTCGAGTGGCCGAAGCCGAAGCGAAGCTCCGCCGGGTCCGCGACATGGGCGTCAGGGACCCGGAGGCCATCTTCTTCCTCGCGGGTACGGCGGGTCGGGTCGGCGCAGTCGAGCTCGGCCTCGAATTGGTCGAGACGATGATCGAGCGCGGATTCTACGCGCTCGAGGGGCTCGAGCGGGATCCCTCGTTCGATTCGCTCCGCAGAGAGCCGCGCTTCCAGGCCGCGCTCAAGCAGGCGCGGGAAGGGCAGCGAGAGGCCGGAGCGGCGTTCCGCGAGGCAGGAGGCGCGGAAATCCTCGGCGTCGCGGAGCCGTTGGCGCAGAAGACCCGCAGGCTGGGCCTTGCAGAGAGCCATCCGTGATGTGCAGCGATCCGGTTACGGGCGGGGGTCTCAGTTCTTGTCGTCGGTGAACTTGTTGTGCCAATGCGTGCCGTCGCAGAACGGCTTGTTCTTCGATCCGCCGCATCGACAAAGAGTGAAATGCTCTGCCGAAGCACCCTCGCCGCCCGTTGTATCGAGAAGATTCGGTGCGCCCATGACGACGTAAGGCCCGTTCCGGGAAACAAACACGGCTGGTTCGCCTTCCCGGTCTCTATGTTCGACACCGGCGAGGGTATAGCTCAGGGCTCCCGACGGGCACTTCCGAACGGTCGCTATCGCTTCATCACGACTCGCGCCGCTCGCGTCGATCCACGGCTCCTGCTTCAGGCGAAAGATCGACGGAAGTCCATCGGTGCAGCGCCCGGCATGTGCGCAAATGCCTCGGTTGTCGTGAATGGTGATGCCCTCGCCTTCGTAATTCTCGCGCTCGTCATCGATCCGCCCTTCCTGTTTGGCTGACGAGAATCCGATCTTCGCGTGAGTGCCGTCGCAGAACGGCTTGTTCCCCGATCCGCCGCATCGACAAAGCGCCATTGTCGGCTGCGTTTCGATTGGACCGTTGCGGTTAGTCAGGCTCTCCAGGTCTTTAGCCAGGTAGGGTCCGTTGGGCGTCGGCGTGATGCTTGGTGTCGGGTTCGTTCCTGAACTCATACGAGCGTCCTCTCACTCTTCTGTCCTAGAGTTGTGTCCATTGGGTATCTGAGGAATCTGAGGAAACGGCGCAAGACCGGCAGCTGCATGACTCCGGGACCACTACGACGATCAGGCCGCTCCCGGCTCCAGGTCCAGACAGAATCTACCTCGCCGACCGTCTGCTGTGGTTGGCCGGAAGCCCATCCGGCTGAGGTATCCGATGGTCCGCGGATTGACGGAGTCGGCCACGATGGTACGGAACCCCCGGTCATGCAGGTTCCCTGTCCGGTACAGGTAGCGTCCCACCTTGAAGTCACGATAGCCCGGGATGACGAAGTCGAGCCGCAGGTTCAGCGTCGCGTGATCTTCGACATCCGCGATGAACAGTCCGGCCGGTATCAGGTCGCGCAGCACGAACAGGGCGAGCTGGCTATCCGAGCGGTAGCTCGAGAAATCGGGCCAGACCTCCTCGATCTCCGGACCGTGGGTGTCGAGGAACAGATGGAGGTACGGAGAGTCGGGACGCACTTCGATGACCTTGAAGTACTCGGTGGCCGTGTAGATCTCCCGCAGGAACGCCAGGTGGATCACCACGATCACCACGTTCGTGAGCACGATGGGCCACGCATCGATCAGATAGCCGTACGCCACGAACGTTAGGGCCGCGGCGAGTCCGATGATCCGCAGCCTCATGATGGACCGCATCGTCAGAGAAGCGACGACGAGAGCCGAGCCGAAGTACCCGATCAGCGTCGGCAGGGAAATCGGCATTCCGGGCTCCGGTCAGGATATAATCGTTCCCTTTGCCAGCCTTTACGGTCACTCCTTTCGACACCGGAGCGCACTCCGTAGTCGGGGCCCATGTTATCCTGAATCCATGGCGAGGGTCCGCACGTGTGAGCGCCGACTGTGCAGCTTACCAGTGTAAAAGTTGTCCAATTGCATTGAGGGGGCAATGGATGAAGGTACTGATCGTGGGTGCCGGACCGGCGGGTTTGACCACGGCGGTTGAACTGGCTCGCCGGGGCGTTGTTAGCGACGTTATCGACCTGCGAGAAAGCGGATCCGGCTTGTCCCGGGCGGTCGGTATCCTGCCCGCAAGTCTCGAAATCTTGAGACGCTCCGGCGTTACAGCCAAATTGCTCGCGGACGGAATGAAGTTCCGGGAAGTACGCATCTATCGCCATTCGTCTCTCGCTCTGGCTTTACCACTTAAGGGCAACGGGGCGGATGGCGAGTTTGTCTTGGGCCTCGCGCAAGATCGCACGGAGACACATTTGCGAGACGTTTTGTCGGAACTTGGTGGCACGGTCCGTTATGGAACCGAGCTCGTTGATCTTCACCAGGACGCGAACAAAGTAACGGTAGAAATGCGAGATGGCGCCAAGGCTGAATACGATTATGTGGTTGGCGCCGATGGGGCCCGCAGCACAACGCGCACAGTGCTGAACATCGATTTCCGGGGACATGATCTGCCGGAAACATGGTCCATTGCGGATGTGGACGCCGAAGGCTGGCCCAACACAAACGCCTTCACCGTTTGCCAATTAAGTGGGGGGTATGTGGTCGTGGTGGCGCCGCTTGCACCCAAACGGTTTCGGGTCGTTTCCAATACCGAGGATGCGCTCGCCGCCCTCCCGTTGAAATTGAATGCTACAAACATTCGACGAGCGGGCGAGTTCAAAATATCCATTCGGCAGGCCGCCCAATATGGCGTCGGCCGGGTCTTTCTGGTGGGCGATGCCGCCCACTGCCATTCGCCGGTCGGTGGCCGGGGCATGAATCTTGGCATTGCCGATGGCGCCGAGCTGGCACGCCGCATGGTAGAAGGTGGATTGGAAGGCTATGGCGAAGCCCGTCACAAGGTGGGTAAGGAAACCATTGCCGGGAGTGAAGCCCTCCGCAAGGTCATGACTTCACGCAATCCGGTCACACGGTTCCTTGTTCTCGCTGTTTTGCGAACCGCGTCCTTCATGCCTGCGTTACAACGTCAATTTGCCAAGAAAATCCTTTATGGTTGATCGGCGGCCCCCTACGTTTTGACGCGGGCCGCGTTGCCGTACTACGTGTTGCCGTACTACGTATGGAGCACGGCCGCGGGTGGTGTGTCAAAACTGTGCCTCCGAGCGGCCGCCATCGTTGCGGCACCAAGCCCAGGATCTACGCATGGAAGCTGACTTTGCAAACCCGGCATCAAACGCCTCGGAGAATGCCGAAGCCTACGAGGAGCGGCTTCTCGAGCTATTGGGCGATCGCGATCCGTTTGAAGTCCAGAGTCAACTGGTCGGGAAGATCGAGGAACTTATCGAAGGGCTCAGCGAATCCGCTCTGCGGGAGCGGGAGGCTCCGGGCAAGTGGTCCATTCTTGAGGTCGTTCATCACCTTGCAGACACCGAAGTCGTGTACCGCTACCGGATGCGCATGAGCGTCGCCCAGCCGGGGAGTCAAATCGCGGACTACGACCAAGACCAGTGGGCAAGCGGGCTCCAGTACAATGAGGCCGGGCTCGAGAGTGCCCTACGGGAGCTCGAGGCTTTTCGCTCGGCGAACCTCGCCTGGCTCCGGGGCTTATCTGACGAGGAGCTGAACCGAGCGGGAATCCATGAGGTGCGGGGTCCGGAGAGCGTCCGGAGTATCGTCAAACTGCTGGCTGCGCACGATCTCGTTCATCGGAACCAAATTAGGCGAATCAAGGCTGCCGTCCTGTAGGTCCTGAACATCCAGGTAGCGAGGATCCCCGTGCGGTCGCGGTCGGCGAACGCGGCGTATGGGCTTTGAACGACCTCGGTGTTGGTCATGTCAGGACGACCAGCTTCCCCTCGGCGCGGTTCTCTTCCATAACGCGGTGGGCCTCGACGATCTCGTCCAGCCTGAATACCCGCCCGACCTTGACGCTGCTGTGCCCGGCTTCGACCTGGCTAACGAAGTCCTGAAGCGGAGTCGCGATGAAGTCTCCTGCCTCGCCGGCGTAGGTTGTCAGGCAGACGGAGGTCGGAATGGCTTCCATCGGCGCGAAACGCTCGAAGTCCCACTTGTCACCGACCATCCCCGTCATGCAGACGACACCCTGACGCTTGGCTGCCTGCAGGGAATCGAGCAGCGTCGTCGTTCCGACTAGCTCCAGAACGTGATCGACTCCGCCGGGAAACGTGAGCCGGACGTCCGCGGCGATGCTGCCGGTGTCCACAAAGACAGCATCCGCGCCGTTGTCGCGGAGGAGCTGTTCACGTTCCGGGCGACGACTCGTCGCTGCGACAGTTACACCGTGTTTCCGCGCCAGGGTCGCTGCCGCCAGTCCCACGGAGGTCGTGCCGCCGCGAATGAGGAGGGTCTGGCCGGATCGCACCTGGAGTGCGGTGTGGAGGGAGCCCCACGCGGTCTGGATCATCTCGGGCAGCGCTCCTAGCGTCGCCCAGTCAAGCGTCGTGTCGAGCGTTCGCACCTGGCTGGCCGGCGCACAGGTGTACTCGGCGTATGAGCCGTCGAACTGTCGGCCCATGCCTCCCATAGCCGTAGCGACGGTCTTGCCCGGCGACAACTCGGTGCCCGGAGCGGCCACGATCTCCCCCACCGCCTCGATCCCGAGAATGCGCGGGAAAGTGACCGAGGGCGAGTGACCCTGCCGAGTGAACAGCTCGGAGCGGTTGAGCCCGAACGCGCGAACCCTGATCAGCACCCAGCCAGGCTTCGGCTTCGGCACGGGCCGTTCCTGGAGCCTCAGAACCTCTGGCGGTCCTGGTCGTTCGATGACGACAGCTTTCATGCTCGTGCGCATCATCGGCTCTCCGCAGTCGACGCAGAGCGAGTCCCAACGCCCATCCTAACCTTCAAGGGGTACCTCCACCCCTTCGGATCATTCCCAGACCGAGACCGGCGGCCAGCCCCACGAGCAGGCCGATGGCGCCCCACTCGAGGCCGCTCCGGCTCCGCTCGATACGGATGTCGTCGTGTCTGGCGCCCGGCGAACCCTCGTCTGTCGCCTCCTCGTCGGCGGCTGGGTGCGCGGCTCGGCCGGCTCCCGTTACGGCCTCGAGCACCGTTACGTCCAGCCTCGCCACGATATCGCCGTCGGAGGCGATCGCTACAATCTGGTAGCTGCCCGACGCCACCTCTGCCGGAACCGAAAGTGCGATCGAGAACGTTCCGGCCGAGTCAGCCTCGACTTCTCGGAGGTCGTAGTCGTTGAGGGCACCCAGAAGCCGCAGTCGGTATTTTCCGGACTCTTCGAAGGCCGAGCCTGCCAGGTTCATCGAACCGCCGGCTGGCACCGCAGTCTGCGGGCTCTTCAGAACCGCGTCTTCATGCGCGATGGCCATCGGCGGAGCGCCACCGAGCAAGGTCGCGAGACAGCCGAGGAGCATGCCGCGTGCGTTCATTCCCGTCCCCCTTCCGAGGGTTGAAGCGAACCGAGACACCGAATCACATTCCCAGGTGCTGCTGACGAGGCCCGAAGACCCCGTACAGCCACAAGGCCAACACCACGAGCGCGATCAAGAGCCCCAGCCAGCCGACCCAACCGTGGTGCCCGGGCCGGTCGTCTGCTCGTCGATCAAGGAGTGGAACTGCCAGTAGGAAGCCGAACAGGGCAGCGGGACCGATCACCATCCCCCACATGCCGAGCAGGTTTTCGAGCCCGTAGACCCAGAGCACGGGCCAGAAGGGCTTGGTGATCTCCACGCCCGCCACCGGTGGATATCCGAGACCTTCAGGGGCGAGCGCGGCGAGCAGACCGACGGCCGCGAAGGCCAGCAGCCACGCGCCCAGAAGGCGGGTGAGGTGCGAGCGGAAAACGCCCGTCTCCGCATAGTCCGCATGGATGCCTAGATGCCGGATGAGCCAGAAATGAAGCCCCATCAGGGCGAGCAGCGTGAGCGGAAGGAGGTTTGTGTGCAGGCTGAAGATCCGGGAGAGCAGCGTCGTGCTGCGGGTGAAGCCTTCCGTGAAGAACGCCCCGATGGCTCCTGTCATCTCGCCCCCGCCGACGAAGTGCGCGAGCGCCTCGAAGCCCTCCTGGTCGTAGCGCAGCGCCGTGCCGGTCACGATAAGGAGGAAGAGCAATCCCACCATTCCCACGCCGGCCCACCACGTTACCTCCCGCGGCTTCTTGTAGGAGCGACGCCAGAACACGTAGACAAGATGTATCGTGCTCGTGACGATCACCGCGCCAGCCGACCAGTAGTGGAGGCTGCGGATCCAGTCCCCCAACGGCGCCCGCGTGATGATGTAAAGGACGCTGTCGTGCGCGCCCACCGGAGTCGGATTGTAGAATTGTGACAGGTAGAGACCTGTCGCGATGAGCAGGACGATGAAGAATGCGGTAAGCCCGCCTAGCATGTACGTCCATCGGTTCGCTGCCTTCGGAATCGGATAACCGAGCGCCTCCAGCGCCAGTCGAGCTTCCACTCCGCCTTCTGTCTGCTCTGACGTCGGTGTCTGGGCCGTATTCATGGCTTCCTCGGCTTGAATGGGACCCTCTTTCTCCAGCTCGGCGTCCGGTCTTGAACCTGGATGCCAGCCTGTGCCCCCACGCCCTCTGTCACTGGAGCTTGCGAACGCCTGTCTGCCGGGAGGTGGTAGCGATCGGTACTCCTCCCGAGAGGCTTCCACCCCACCGGACTCGTTAAATGACCACGTCCTCTGCCAGCAACTCTAGCGCCGTCACTGAGTCGCCGCTGGCCAGCGCTTTCTCTTCGCGTGATCCCGGACGCCGGCGCACCTGCCACGGATATCTCTTGACTGCCGGCCATACGACTACGTACGGTACTCGGCCAACACGACTACGCTGCTTAACGAGGGTGAGGAATATGAGAATCGCCAATCTGGCACTGACGATAGTGATCGGCGCGTCAGCTTTGGGCTGCGCGAGGGAACCAGGGGACTCGACGGGCTCCTCCACGACGACCGGAACTCTCGACCGCACCGTCTTGCCGATCCCCGAGCCCGAGTACCCACCGATCACCGAGCTGGACGCGCGCAATGCCGAGGCTCCTCCGCCGTTCGCCGTCGAAGCGCCAGATGGGGCGCCCAACGTCGTCATCGTGTTGATCGATGACATCGGGTTCGGCACTGCAGGTACGTTCGGCGGTCCGATCCAGACGCCTACCCTGGACCGACTCGCGGAAGGGGGCCTGCGGTACAACCAATTCCATACCACGGCGCTGTGCTCGCCGACCCGCATGGCGATCTTGACCGGCCGCAACCACCACTCGGCGAACGCAGGCTCGGTCATGGAAGTGGCGACCGGGTTTCCCGGCAATCAAGGTAGGCGGCCGCAAAGCGTCGCGCCGTTCGCCGAGATGCTCCGATTGAATGGCTATAGCACAGCGGCCTTCGGCAAGTACCACGAGACGGCGCCGTGGGAGGTGAGCGTTTCGGGCCCGTTCGACCGCTGGCCGACGCATTCGGGCTTCGACAAGTTCTACGGTTTCATCGGCGGCGAGACCAATCAATGGGCGCCGCTCATCTACGACGGGACGACCAAGATCGAGCCGCCCGACGACCCCGACTACCACTTCACGACCGACATGACCGACCAGGCGATTATCTGGGCGCAGTACCAGCAGTCGCTCACGCCGGACAAGCCGTTCTTCATCTACTTCGCCACCGGGGCCACGCACGCGCCCCACCACGTACCGGACGAGTGGATCGCGAGGTACGAGGGCAAGTTCGACGGGGGCTGGGACGAGTACCGCGCGCAGACGCTGGCCCGGCAGATCGAGCTTGGCGTAGTGCCTCCGGGCACCGAGCTGGCGGCGAAGCCGGAGGACATCCCGGACTGGGACGCCCTGTCAGCCGAAGAGCAAGGGGTCTATGCCCGCCAGATGGAGGTTTTCGCAGCCTTTGCCGAACACACCGACCATGAGGTCGGCCGGCTGGCCGACGCCATCGAAGCGATAGGCGAGATGGACAACACCCTGTTCATCTACATCTTCGGTGACAACGGCTCCAGCGCCGAGGGAGGGCTCGCCGGGACGTTCAACGAGACCGTCGCGCTGAACGGCCTGCAGGAGGCGGTCGAAGATCAGTTGGAGCTCCTGGACGAGTGGGGCGGCCCCACATCCTATCCCCACTTCCATGCGGGGTGGGCCGTGGCCACCAACACACCGTTCCAATGGACCAAGCAGGTCGCCTCGCACTACGGCGGCACGCGCAACCCTTTGGTGGTCCACTGGCCCGATGGTATCGAGGCGCAGGGCGAGATACGCTCGCAGTGGCACCACGTGACGGATATAGCTCCGACCGTGATGGAGGCCGCCGGCCTACCGTTTCCCACCTCGGTCAACGGTGGGCAGCAGAAGCCGTTCGAAGGAGTGAGCCTGGTCTACTCCTTCGACGCTCCCGATGCCGCGGATCGTCACACCACGCAGTACTTCGAGATGTTCGGGAATCGTGCCATCTACCAAGACGGCTGGGTGGCCGCTACCAAGCACCGGACGCCGTGGGCGTTGGCGCCAGATGGACCGCTCGACCAGGACACGTGGGAGCTGTACCACGTCGCCGAGGACTTCAGCCAGGCGAACGATCTGGCCGCCTCGAACCCGACCAAGCTGCGTGAGCTGCAGGACCTCTTCTTCGAAGAAGCGGTCAGGTACAACGTCTTCCCCCTCGACGACAGGGTTTACGAGCGCTTCAACGCCTCTATCGCCGGCCGACCGGACCTGATGGCCGGTCGGACCTCGCTGACGCTGCAAGAGGGCATGACCGGCATGATGGAGAACGCCTTCATCAACGTGAAGAATCGCTCGCACACGATCACCGCCGAAGTCGAGATCCCGGCGGGTGGGGGTGAGGGCGTGATCCTGGCACAGGGCGGGCGTTTCGCCGGCTGGAGCCTCTACATGAAGGGCGGAAAGGTTTCCTACGTCCACAACTGGGTCGGCAAGGAGCGCTATACCATCACCGCCCCGGAGCCGCTGCCTCCCGGCAAGGCGACGATCCGCTACGAGTTCGCCTACGAGGGCGGCGACCAGCGCGGCATGGGCGGCACCGGAACGATCTCCGTCAACGGGCAGCAGGTGGCCGAGGGACGGATCGAGAAGACCACGCCGTTCCTCTTCTCCGCCGACGAGACCGCCGATGTGGGCGTGGACGAGGCGACGCCGGTCACCGAGGAGTACGCGGAGCGACACAACGAGTTCAACGGCAAGATCGAGACGGTGACGATCGAGTTGCAGTAGCCGCGCCCGGACGAGAGCTCCACAGACAGGCACAAGTTCCAACTAGTAGCCCGCAGCATACGCAAGGAGCCCGCTCTCGCAGCGGGCTCTTTCATCGGGGCCGGAAGCGGTTCATCTCCACCGCTCTCAACTCCCGTCCGCCTGGATTCTGAGTCCCCTGCGAACGGCTCGTCGGCCAAAGTACATTCTTACCCACCTTGACGTTCTTGGGCTGCCGTGGATGACAGCGCCGAGGGCTGCCTAGCACCGGAATCGAACAAGGCAGAGGAATCGAGAATCGAATGAGGATCGGATCATGACCGACATGCTTCCGCTGTGCTTCAGAGTTTCCTCGACGCCCGGCCTGCTGCTCTTCGCGCTGACGCTATTTCCGGGCAGTGCGGCGTCGCTCCTCGCCCAGAAGACGGACACTCTCATCGTCCGCAACGGCGACGTGATGACGGGGGAGATCAAGGAGTTCCAGCGCGGCCTGGTGAAGTTCAGCACGGACGCTGCGGGGATGGTCTACGTAAAGTGGACGAGGGTGCTTACCGCCGGGACGGACAAGACCTTCGAGATCAGTCTCGAGGACGGATCGACTCACTTCGGATCGCTGGCGTTCGGCGACGAACCCCGCCAGGTGAAGGTCGTCATCGATCGGGACACGTTCGTGGTCGCCACGCGGCAGATCGTCCGCATGCAGCGGATCAAGGAGACCTTCTGGAAACGGCTGGACGGGAACATCGACCTCGGCGTCGACTTTACCCAGCAGAACGCGAAGACCGATCTCAGCTTCAGCACCGAGCTCAAGTACAAGAAGGGCCTGAACAACTTCAAGTTCGATCTCTCCACGGCCTTCAGTCGGCAGGACAACACAGATGACATCAGGAGGCTGAACACGAGCTTCATCTACTTGAGGGAGTTCGGGAATCGCTGGTTCTACTCGGGTTACCTATCGGGCGAGCAGAACTCGCAGCTCAGCCTTGATATTCGGGGCTCGGCCGGTCCTCTAGCCGGACGTTTCTTCGTCCATTCCAACAAGGTCATCCTCGCCTCGGGACTGGGGCTGGGGTACTCGCGCGAGCGGTTTACAGGCCAGGAGGGCGACAACGCCTTCCTGGGGGTTTTCCTTACCGACTTCCAGTTCTTCAGCTGGGGCGGGCTGGACACCGACCTCTCGAGCCGACTGACCATCATCCCGGTGATCAACCAGTCGGGCCGTTGGCGAATCAGCTTCATCACGAGCTTCAAGCACGAGATCGTCAAGGACTTCTACTTCAAGGTGGGAGTGAACGAGCAGTTCGACAGCCAGCCGCCGACGGATGACACCGAGAAAAACGACCTCAGTATCACGAGCTCGTTCGGCTGGTCCTTCTGATCCGCCCGGCCTCGATTCGTTGGAATGAGGCGCTCGACCGTGGCAGTGTGAATCATGAGTCTAGAAAGCCGTACGCATTTGGTGCCGAACTCGGGCCCTAGCCCATCAATCCCTTGCGATGAACTTGATCTCTATGAGCTGCGGAGGGAACGCCAAACGCGGAGTTACTAGGATGGAGCTTGCAACATCCGGTTTCTCTGATCCGTACGCCTCCATCCGCACCGGTCCGGCCACCGCAAACGCGGCATCCATGTCAGTAACATACAGGACTTCCTCCACCACATTGTCCAACGTGGCACCATACTGCCCGAGGACTTTCTTTGCGTTCGCGTACGTTTGCCGCATCTGAATCTCCATGTTCGAATGATCTCGGATGCGGCCTTGGTCGTCCAGCGGGGCCGCGCCGATGAAGTTTCCTTCATCATCGTGGCTCAATTGACCGGAGAGGTAGATCGTATCACCAACCTTTACGGCCTGAGCATAACCATAGTCGGCCTCCCAAGGCATGCCGAGCCCTTTTGCATCCTTGCTCATCGCCATCCATTTCTCCTTTCAAATTGCCGGCTTAGTCTGGCTGTCTAAACTCCACTCCGGGACGGTTCGAGGCCAACGACCCCGGCTATGGAGCCGCCGCGCGTGAGCCCGTGGTAGAGACGGAGGACCGGGCCCCACCAAACGGGAGGCGGCTGCGACCGGCGGCATCGGCCTGCTCCATGTGACTCTCCTTCTGAAGCCGTGTATCGGTTCCGGCGCCGTCGTGGGCTGCGACAAGGGATTCGTAGGCGGCGCGAGCCGTTGCCGCGTACCGGACCAGCCGCGGCAGCTGATCCAGCGTCAGCGCCTGAGGCCCATCGCATAACGCTACCTTCGGCTCCGGATGGAAGTCGACCAGCACCATCGACGCCCCCGCGATCAGGCCCTGGCCCACGGCGTGGAAGATATCCGGAAGGCCATCGGGGGCGAGGTCCATGCGACCGACGCTGTGGGATGGATCGATGCACACCGCAAGACGTGTCTGGCGCAGCACGACGGGCACGAGCCCGAAGTCCAACAGATTTCGGTGCGGGTCCCCGAGATGGGTCCTCACGCCACGAAAGCAGAACACGATTCTCGGGTTCCCTTCGCTCGCTACGTACTCGCAGGCGTTGAGCGACTCCTCTAGCGTGATCCCCATGCCCCGCTTGAAAAGCACCGGAAAGTCACGTTGCTGACCGATCGCCTTGAGAAGCTCGAAGTTCTGAGCGTTGCGCGTACCCACCTGGAGCATCACCCCGGTAGGATTCCCCGCGTTCTCGAGCGCCGACCTCAGCTCGTCGATCTGTCTCGCATGGGTGGCTTCTATGGCGATGACCCGGATCCCATGCTTGCCCGCCAGCTCGAAAACGTACGGGAGGCATTCCGCACCGAGCCCCTGAAAATCGTAGGGGCTCGTCCTTGGTTTGTAGGCTCCCATCCGGGTCGTCACGACGCCGTTTTCGGCCAGCGCAGCCATGGTTCGAGCGACGTGCTCACGCGTGTCCACCGCGCACAGGCCAGCGAAGACGTTCAGCGTCTCTCTTCCGAACGAGACCCCGTTGTACTCGAAGCCCAGTGGCTCCGCCCCGCCGTGCCTGCCGATGAGCCGGTACTTCGCCGAGACTCTCAGCACCCGAAGCACACCGGGCAGGGCTGCGAACGGCTGCGTGGGCACGGTCCGGGTCGAGCCGATGAGATGAACCTCCGTGATGCCGCAATCTCTACCGGAGTAGCTATACGGCTTCGCCCACACTCCGTCGTAGCGTTGCGCCATTGAGATGATGGATCGAAGGATCTCACCCGGCTGATCGATCTCCGGCTTCAGGAGGATAATCATCGAGGTCCCGCCACAGGGCGTAAGGTCATCCGATCGTCGCCCCGCCGTGCTCCCTTCTTGCGCAGGAAGTTGCTCAGAAGACGGTCGCCATACGGCGTCAGCACACTCTCGGGGTGAAACTGCACGCCTTCGGTGGGCAGATGACGGTGCCGGAGACCCATGATCTCGCCGTCGCGGGTGTAGGCGGTCACCTCCAGCTCGTAGGGCAGGGTCTTTTGGTCAACGGCCAGCGAATGGTACCGGCCGGCGCTCAGCGGGTTGGGAAGCCCCTCGAAGAGACAGAGACCGTCGTGGCGCACTTCCGAGGCCTTGCCGTGCTTGAGGCAACGCGCCGGCACGATCGCCGCCCCGAGCGCGTGCGCGATCGCTTGGTGGCCCAGACAGACGCCAAGCACCGGAACCCGCGACATCATCGCTTCGATCAGCGGAACCGAGACGCCGGCCGACTCCGGATGACCAGGGCCAGGGGAGATGAGCAGGTGGGTGGGAGCCGAAGCAAGCGCCTCGTCGACGCCGATCTCGTCGTGGCGCCGCACGGTGATCCGGGGACCCATGACACCCAGTGCCTGGACGAGGTTGTACGTGAAGGAGTCATAGTTGTCTATCACCAGCACGTGGGCGCTCATAGGCCCTCCTCGGCCAGCGTCAGGGCCTGCTCGAGCGCCGCCGCCTTCGCCAGAACTTCCTCGTGCTCTGTTTCCGGAACGCTGTCGGCGACGATTCCGGCACCGGCCTGGAAAGCGTAACGCCCACCCGAGAAGACGAGCGTTCGAATGGCTATGGCCTGGTCCATGGATCCGCCGTGGCCGAAGTAACCAACCGTCCCCGCGTAAATTCCGCGCGGCTGGGGTTCCAGCTCCGCTATGATCTCGGCGGCTCGGATCTTGGGTGCGCCCACGACCGTGCCCGCTGGAAAGGCTGCCGCGAACAGGTCGAACGCGTCGTGCTCCGGCGCCACGGTGCCCACGACCCCGCTCACGAGGTGCATCACGTGGCTGTAGCGTTCGACCGTTTTGTAGGGATGCACCCGAACGGAACCAGGCACCGCTACTCGTCCCAGATCGTTGCGGGCGAGGTCCACCAGCATCACGTGCTCAGCGTTCTCCTTCGGATCGCCGCGCAATTCGGCGGCGAGCGCAGCGTCCTGCTCGTCGGTGCTCCCGCGACGTCGGGTCCCGGCAATCGGGCTCAGGGAGGCGTTCTTTCCTTCTAGCCGAGCCAGCGCTTCGGGTGAGGACCCGACTATCGACAAATCTCCGAATTCGAGGAAGTACATGTACGGCGAGGGGTTCAGGAGGCGCAGCGCCCGGTAGACGCTGAAGGGCTCCACGTCGCAGCTTCCCGAGAAGCAGATGGAGAGGACGACTTGATAGATATCGCCCGACCTGATGTATGCCTTGGCTCGCTCGACGCCATCAAGAAAGGATGTTCGTTCGACGCTCGGCGTAGGAGTCCCGTGCCTGGACGGCCGACGGCCCGGCAGGCTCGGTTCGGAGCTGCGAAGCGCCGAGATCACTTCGCGACGAAGCGAGGCCCGCTCCTGCTCGGTGCCGTCGTGCAGGAGGGCTGCTGAACGCGTCACGTTATCGAGCACGAGGATTCCCCGGGGCGACAAATACGCCGCTTCCGGCCAGCCGTCGGGCGGTGAGCCGCGGGCCGAGCCCCTCGCCTCCCCGTTCCGCACGCGCTCGAGCCGATCGATCATCTCGAACGAGGTCGCGCCCACCAGTCCTCCCTGAAACGGAAGCCCCTGGAGCGAGGGGCGGAGACGCGGTGCGCGTTCGAGCGAATCTCTCCAGAAGCGAAGAAGCTCCGCCCGAGTCGCCGGCGCCGGCTGAACTTCACCGTTGCAGTGCGCTTGGGTGGCCTGGAGACGTACCTCGGTGACGCCGCCGACGCCGATGAAGGAATAGCGCCCGAGCTGCTCGCCGCGCTCGACGCTTTCCAGGAGGAAGCGGGCCCCGAGGGGCCTGAGCTTGAGGTAGGCCGAGACCGGCGTGTCCAAGTCCGCCGCAATGTCGAACGCCGTTTGCATGATCCGCCCTTGCCGCGACACGCTTCGGCCGGCGGCGGCGAGCACAAAAAAACCCACCCCCGACGGCTCGGAGGCGGGTCACAGAGACTAGTTGGTGATCGAGGAGCTAGCCGGCCGTATCCACCTCCGCACGAGCGTAGTGCCACCACCACCACGAGTCGATGGCGTAAGCGTGCGAAACGGGATATGCCTCCGTCTGTTTCATAGGAGTGAAAGCCTAGCGGGCTCTGATCGGGACGTCAACCTCCCTGTGTACCGGGCTGCCCGAGCGTGGTGCACGCTTCGAAGCCCGAGATGGCCGGCCGGGCTTGACGTGCGTTCGCCCTTCGATTACCTGTTGCGCATGAGGAATTCGGTTCTGAATTGGGCGGCGCGCGCTGACACCTGGTGGTGGTATTCCATCCACGCGGAGGTGGATCCGACCGGTTAGCCGCGTTCGTCACGCGTAACTCGCCGCGACCCACCCCCGGAGCCGGGAGGTGGGTTTTTTGTTGCCATCCTCCAAGCTCCACCGCGTGAGTCGCGGCCTATCGAACAGGAGGCCGCAGCCGTGCTCACCCATACACTCGAGCACCTTACTCGCGGGCGTGACCTCGAGGAAGAACAGGCCGCCGATCTGCTGGAAGCTCTTACCGGACCGGCGCCGGAGGCGCTGGCGGGAGCCCTGCTGGCGGCTCTGGTCTCCAAAGGAGAAACGGCTGGAGAGATCCGTGGCTTCGCCGGCGCCATGCGGCGCCGCGCCATACGGCCCGACATCCCGGGCAGCGACGGCGCGGTGGACATCGTGGGTACCGGCGGGGACGGATCGGGTAGCCTCAATCTCTCGACCGGCGCGGCGCTACTCACAGCGGCCTGTGGACAGCCCGTAGTGAAGCACGGGAACCGTTCGGTGTCGAGCCAATCGGGGAGCGCCGATGTCCTGGAAGGCCTCGGGATCCCTCTGCCAACGGATGGTCCGTCGGCCGCGGCGAGTCTCGGAGACACCGGTTTCGCCTTCCTCTTCGCTCCCTGGTTCCACCCCGCTATGGCTGCCATAGCGCCCGTGCGCCGCGCCTTGGGTATCCGGACGGTCTTCAACATCCTCGGTCCGCTCACCAATCCCGCCGAACCCGGGTACGCCGTGATCGGGGTGTTCGATTCGACGGTGGCTCAGCTGATGGCGGAAGCGCTCTCCGGAATGGCGATCCGGAGGGCGTTCGTCCTCCACGGAGCACTTGCGTGGGACGAGGCCACGCCGATCGGGCCCTTCGAGCTGCTCGATGTCCGTCCTGGGTCCGTGAAACGCGAGGTGCGCGATCCGGCAGGCTATGGCATCCCCAGGTGCGCACCCGCTGCTCTGCTGGGGGGGGATGCCTCGAATAACGCGGATCGCCTCTCGGCCGTGTTCGAGGGCGAGCGAGGTGCCCACCGTGACGCTCTCGCGTTGGGCGCCGCTCTCGCCCTCGAGGTGAGCGGGGCAGCCCGGTCCGTAGAGGAAGGACTCGGTCGAGCCTATGAGGCCCTGGCCGACGGCAACGCGAGACGTCTGCTCGCGAAGCTCCAAGCACGCGACGGCCGGCCGTCTTCAGATGGAAGCGAGCCCGGTGTCTGACTTCCTGGCCGTCATGGCTCACTCGAGTAGAGCCAGGGTGATCGACGCCAAGAGGCGTGAGCGAGAAGGCGCGCTCCTCACAAGGGCCCGCCAGGACCCTGCACCCCCCCGGCTGAAACTGCACGATTCTGGCTTCGATCTGATCGCCGAGATCAAGCGGCGATCTCCCTCAGGTGGACGCCGAGAGCGCGTGCGGCACACGCGGGCTGACGTCGAGAAGCGGACCTCTGCTTACGTCGAGGGCGGAGCCACCGTGATCTCGGTTCTCACCGAGCCCACGGCTTTCGGGGGCAGCCTGCAAGACCTCGCTCGTGCTGCCGGTTGCACGAGCGTTCCCGTCCTCCGAAAGGACTTCATCGTCGATCCCTTCCAGCTCATCGAGACGCGGGCGGCTGGTGCGGCTGGAGCGCTGGTCATCGTACGCCTGCTGACGGACGAGGGCCTCGAGGAGATGCTGCAAGCGGCCGGCGAACTCGGGCTCTTCGTACTCCTGGAGGCGTTCGACCGTCGCGACCTCGACAGGATCGGGGCGGTCGTCGGTTTGGCTTCGTCTCGTGGGATACAACTCCTCGTCGGCGTGAACGCCCGGGACCTCAGCACACTGACCGTGGGCAGGACCCGTCTCCGTCTGTTCGCCGAGCACGGCCCCACCCGGGTTCCGCGCGTGGCAGAGAGCGGACTGAGGAACGAGAACGACATTCGAGAGGCGGCAAAGGCGGGCTACTGCCTGGCGCTGGTTGGCACGGCACTCATGGAGGCCGCCCGGCCTGCCGCCCTCGTCCGTAGGCTCGTAGACGCCGGTCGTGGCGAGACGAGGAAACGATGCACATCCGTGTAAAGATCTGCGGCATCAGGGAGCGCGAGGAAGCCGAGGCGGTCGTGTCCGCCGGCGCGGATGCCATGGGCTTGGTATTCGCTGAATCGCCGCGGAAGCTGGGGATCGGGGACGCGCTGGAGCTATTAACCGGATTTGGCGGGCCGATCGAGAGAGTAGCCGTCTTCCACAGGCCCCCTGCAGAGCTTCTCTCAGCCGTCCTGGAGGTCGTCGAGCCGGACGTGGTGCAGGCAGAGCCGACGCCGGCCGTGCTGGCGGCGCTGCGTGAATGCGATCGGCTGTTCCCCGTCTTTCACGACTCGCCCGATCTTCTCGCACGGGTAGCTCAATACTTCGGTCGGGACGCCCCTCGCGCTCCGGTGCACCTGGAGGGGCCGGGCCGCGGCGGCCGCGGCGTCCGGCCGAGTTGGGAGCGGGCTGCGCGCCTCGCCCGTAGGCGCCGTCTCATCCTCGCCGGCGGCCTTACGCCCGAGAACGTGGAGGCGGCAATCCGACACGTGCGTCCGTACGGCGTGGACGTCAGTAGCGGGGTCGATCAACGCCCGGGCGTGAAGAGTCCGGAGCTCATCCACGAGTTCGTTGCGGCGGTTCGCCGCGCCGAGCAAGACGGCAGGAGAACGGCGCGGCCGGTGGTGCGGGTGTTCGGAGGCGGTCCGGCGGCCAGACCCGGGACAGCTTCCCGAGCTCCGCCGTACTCACCGATCGTGACGAGGGCTGCTCCGAAGTCTGCAACGCTCGTCGAGCTTCTGGCGGGCCGTCTGCCCGATGAGCAGGGACGCTTCGGACCCTACGGCGGCCGCTTCGTGCCCGAGACACTGATCCCGGCGCTGCAACGCCTCACGTTCGAGGCACACAGCGCCTTGACCAACCCTGTGTTCCTGCATGCGCTGCAGGTTGAGTTGCGAAGCTGGGCGGGACGGCCGACGGCGCTCACCCGGGCCGACGGACTGAGTCGAGCCTGGGACGCGACCGTGTACCTGAAGCGGGAAGATCTTGCTCACACGGGTGCCCACAAGATCAACAACGCGATCGGCCAAGCCTTGCTCGCGAGGCGCATGGGCGCCCGCCGCGTTATCGCGGAGACCGGGGCCGGACAGCACGGCGTGGCTGCCGCAGCGGCATGTGCCCGCCTGGGAATGCCATGCACCGTCTACATGGGTACCACGGACATCGATCGCCAGGCGCCCAACGCCAGCCGGATCAGACAGCTGGGAGCGACGCTGGTTGCGGTCGATTCGGGCGATCGCACCCTTCGATCGGCGATCGACGAAGCCCTGCGGGACTGGGTCTCGGATCCGGCTTCCACGTACTACATGATCGGCTCGGCAGTAGGTCCCCACCCGTATCCGTGGCTTGTCCGAGAGCTCCAGCGGGTCATCGGTGAGGAGGCTCGGGCGCAGTTCCTCGAATCCGAGGGCCGCCTGCCTGACGTCGCGGTGGCGTGCGTGGGGGGTGGCTCGAACAGCATTGGGCTGTTCCACGCCTTCCTCGGCGACGATGATGTCGCTCTCCTCGGCATCGAGGGTGGAGGAACGCGAGACGAGGTCGGCTGTCACGCCGCGACTTTGAGTGAGGGCACGCCCGGCGTGCTTCACGGTGCCTACTCCCTTCTTCTTCAGGATCGGAACGGGCAGGTGCAGGAAACAGGATCGCTCGCCGCAGGCCTCGACTACCCCGGCGTGGGACCCGAGCACGCGCTTCTGCAGCACCTCGGGCGGGCCAGCTATGAGAAGGCATCGGACCGCGACGCGCTTTCCGCGGCACGCGAATGCTCCAGGCACGAAGGGATCCTGCCCGCGCTCGAGTCAGCGCACGCCCTCGCTGGAGCTGGTCGCTGGGCGCGAGTCCATCGCGGAAGGCGGATACTCATTGGGCTGTCCGGCCGCGGCGACAAGGACCTGGACGTGACAAGCGCGCCGCGACAAACCGAATGAGTACGGCAGGCGGCAGGTTGCTGGAAGCGGCGATCACGGCTGCGAGAAGTGACGGCCGCCCGGCGATCGCGGCCTTTCTGACGAGCGGCTACCCGTCGCCCGGGGCATTCCCGCAGCTTCTCGCAGCCGTCTCCCAGGCCGCAACTATCGTGGAGGTCGGGATACCGTTTTCGGATCCCATGGCCGACGGAGTCACGATCCAGAAGTCCAGCCGGCATGCGCTCGAGTGCGGCGTCACCCTCGCCATGACCCTCGGCTGGGTCGAGGAGGTCCAGCCGGCTGCTCCCGTGGTACTGATGAGCTATTTGAACCCCCTGCTTGCCTACGGACTCGCGCCACTGGCGACCGACGCGCGAAGAGCGGGAGTTAGCGGGGTTATCGTTCCCGATCTTCCTCTCGAGGAGTGCGACCCGCTCGCCGCCGCTCTTCGCGAGCGCGAGATCGCCCTGATCCAGCTAGTGACGCCCGCCACGTCGGAGGCGAGGCTTCGAAGGCTTTGTGCGGCAAGCGGCGGGTTCGTGTACGCGGTCACGATCACGGGCACCACCGGGACACGTGCGAACATCACGCCGGACCGGCGAGCCTATCTGGATCGGGTACGTGCGATTTCGCAACTGCCGGTCCTCGCCGGGTTCGGGGTGCGGGATGCCGAACAGGTCCGGGAGATAATGGCAGTAGTGGACGGCTTCATCGTGGGCAGCGCACTCATCGACGCTCTGTCAAAGGGGGAGGATCCGGTATCGCTTCTTCGGGAGCTTAGTAGCGCGGTTCCGCCGACGGCGCGTTTCGCGTAGGCGTCCCGTTGCGCGAGATCTAAGGTTGTGCTGGCTCGGCCGAGAAATCGATCGCCGCGGACTCCTCGGTTTCTAGACATTCCGTCTCTACCTGCACCGTGGAGAAGTAGACGCCGAAACGATTCGACATGAGCTCTTGGATCTGCCGCTGGAGCGACTCGGCGCCGTCGAGGGTTCTAACGAGCACATGCATCGAGACGATGTTCTTGCCGGAGGTCAATGCCCAGGCATGAGCATGGTGAACGTTCAGCACGGCGGGGAACCCTGAAACGGCTGCTGTCACTTCGCCTAAATCGAGATCTCGAGGAACCGTATCCAAGAGTATTCTCGTCGATTCTCCGATGAGGCCCCAGGAGGCCCAGAACAGCGCGAGACCGAAGAGCATTCCGAGGATGGGATCGATCGCGAGGAATCCGGTGAAGCGGATAACCAGCGCCGCGACGATGATGATCAGGCTGCCGAAGAAGGTCTGAAGGATATGCCAGTAGGCGCCCTTCATGTTGAGGTTCCCCTTCTGCCTTCCATAAAGGAGCCTGAGCGACACGAACTCGGTGACCAAGCCTCCTGCCGCGGCCACTAGCATCGGGGTTGTCGGAATATCGATCGGGTTGCGGAGACGCTGGATTCCCATCCATACGATCAGAAACGCCATTCCGAGAAGAAAAAGGCCGTTCAGCAGAGCACCCACGATCTCCGCTCGTATCAGGCCGAAGGTGGCATACTGGCTGGCGGGCCGTGAAGCGAAGTTCGCGGCGACAAGAGCTACCAGAACGCCACCGACTGCCGAGAAGGTGTGAAAGGCGTCCGACATGACCGCCACCGACCCGGTCCAAATGCCGATCGCGAGTTCGATGACGAAATAGATACCGGTAAGCCAGCCCGAGATCTTGAGCGCTCGGGCGTCTCCGGTTGGCATTCCGTGATCGCGGTGACCACCTGGGTGCCCGCCGTGGTCCATCATCCCGCCGTCGTCGGCTACCTAGTCTCTGCGACGTTGCGCGTCGGGTTGCGTCTCAAGGAGAGTTGAGAAGAAGGGAAGCAACTCCGTGTAGATCCGCCCGTGGCGACCCCAAAGACGATTGCGATGGTCGCCGTTGTACATCTCAAACTGGTGCTCGATCCCCCTTGCTGAAAGGGCTTCCGAAAAGGCCTGGGTGGTGATCGGGATGTGGGAGAACTCGTCGTCGAACCCCGTGTCGAAACGGATGCCCTTGAGCCGCTCCAGGTTCTCGGCATGCTTGTCGATCATGAAGAGCGGCATCTGCTCCTCCCAGCGGTGGAAGCCGGGCATCGATCTGACAACGCGTCCTTCACGCACCTCGAACGGGAAGTCCGTGAGGAAAGGTGCCTCGGTCGGGCTCGGTGAGAAGCACTGTCCGACGCTCGCGAGCGCCTGAACGTAGAAGTGCGCCGAGCTCAAGTCGTCAAGAGAATCGAGAGTGTCGAGGCCCGCGAACTCCGGGTTGTCGGTCGACACGTCTCCGCCCCAACCGAGCAGAGACGGGCTGAGGCCGTATACGACAGAAAAGGTCTCGGGGTATTTCATCGCAAGCTTGAGCGCCCCGTGGCCACCCATCGAATGACCCGCGATGCCGCGCGAGGAGGCTCGAGCAAGAGTCCGGTACTGTCGGTCGATGAAGCCAACCAGGTCACGGCGAATGAAGTCCTCCCAATTTCCCTTCAGCGGGGAATTCGTGTAGTGGCAGGTCTTGTCGGAGCTCGGGATGACGAGAATCATCTCTTTCAACAGGCCGGCCTCGACGCCTCGGTCCATCAACTCTTGTAGCGTCACGTATCCCGCGGGTGACGTGGCCCAGGGAACCGTCCAGGCAGAGTCGGAATCGAAGATGCCGTGCAGGATGTAGACGACGGGATAGGCGCGAGTTGGCAAGCTGTCGTAGCTGGGCGGCAGGTATACGGAGACCCGGCGCATGCTCGGCAGTCCGAGGGCGTTGTCGGCCAACGACTCGCCGTCGACCATTCGCACCTCCAGGCGTCCGGATCGGACTTGTGCCGATGCCGGTTCGCAGGCACTCGCCAGGAGGGACAACGCGACGACTACCAGGCCAAAGCGACGGCCGCGAAGCTCGCACCTACGCATTCGATCTACGCCTCCCGTTTCGGATCGTCATGGCCTCGAGGCCCACCCTTTGCCGTTGGCGGCCGCGTACATCCCCCTTACCTACGTAGGCTGTTGACCTCTAGTGTCGAGGCCAGGGTTCTCAGCGTTGCTCGTAGCCGGCTGCCGACACGAAGTGATCGTGCCAATCCTCGGCAGATCCGCCTGAATTACGGACCCCCTCAAGTCGGACCGGGCCCGTGCCCAAGACTCTCACGCTCGGAGGGGGATTTGCATACCTTGGCGAGTCATTCGAGACACGCGTTCCGCCTGTGGGAAGATGAGATGGCGAGGCTAGAAGAGAAGCTGGAAGTACTGGAGAGAGTCTTCCATGAGATGCAGAGCGTGGCCGTCGCGTACTCGGGAGGCGTCGACAGCTCGCTCGTGCTGAAGGTGGCATTCGAGACGCTGGCAGATGACGCGATTGCATTGACGGCCGTCTCCGGCAGCCTGCCGGCCCACGAACGCGACGAAGCGAAACGTATCGCCCGCCTGGTAGGCGCCCATTGGGAAGCCATCGAGACTCTGGAAACAGAGCAGCCAGGTTATATCGCCAACGGGCCCAACCGTTGTTACTTCTGTAAGTCGACGGTTTATGAGGAGCTGGCCAACTGGGCGCGCCGGGCGGGCTACCGTTTCCTGGTGGACGGGACCAACGCAGATGACGCAGGGGATCATCGCCCCGGGCGGATTGCCGCGAGCGAAAACGATGTGCGAAGTCCGCTCGAAGAAGCTGGCTTCACGAAGGCCGACGTCCGTGAAGCTGCGCGGCAGCTCGGATTGCCCAACTGGGATAAGCCGGCGGCCGCCTGCCTCTCGTCCCGCATTCCCTACGGCAGCTCAGTGACACCAGAGAAGCTTGCTCGGGTCGAAAGAGCCGAGCAGGAGCTGCGCCGATTGGGTTTCGGCCAGCTTCGAGTTCGCCATCATGGAGAGATCGCCCGCATCGAAGTGGACCCCGAGGAGCTAGAGCGGGCCTTACGTGCACGAGAAGCGATCGTCTCCCGCCTGATCGACATCGGCTACACCTACGTCACTCTCGACCTCGCCGGCTTTCGGTCGGGGAGTATGAACGAGACTCTCGGATCCATTCGTGGACGCGGCAAAGCTCAAGCGCCTGCTGACTGAGATCAGCGCGGGCGCCGTCACCCCCGACGAAGGTGTCGAGCAGCTTCGCTCGCTGCCCTTCGAGGACCTCGAGCACGCTCGCTTGGACCTTCACCGGGAACTTCGAACGGGACTGCCCGAAGTCGTCTTCTGCGAGCACAAGACAGCCGAGCAAGTACTGACCATCGTGGAGCGGTTGTGGCAGAGCCACGATCGTGTGCTCGCGACGCGCATCTCCAAGGAAAAGGCGGCAGCCGTACGCGAGCGTGTGCCCGAGGCGCGCTACGATCCCGTCGCTCGCCTCCTCAAACTCTCGCGCTCCGACGGCTCGACGCCGTCGACGGCTGACGACGGTGCGAGCCCGGCTTACGCTCTCGTTGTTTCCGGCGGGACGTCGGACCTCCCGGTCGCCGAGGAAGCCGCGCAAACGTTGGAGTTCTTCGGTAGCCGGGTCGAACGGGCCTATGACGTGGGCGTGGCCGGAGTTCACCGGCTCTTGGACCATCGCGACGTCATCTTCGGCGCTGATGTTGTAATTAGCGTGGCCGGGATGGAGGGTGCTCTGACGAGCGTCGTCGGTGGGCTGGTGGCCTGTCCGGTCATCGGGGTTCCGACCAGCGTGGGCTACGGAGCGAGCTTCGAGGGGGTCGCGCCTCTGCTGACCATGCTGAACTCCTGCGCGACCGGAGTTGCAGTCGTCAACATCGACAACGGTTTCGGCGCCGGCACCTTCGCCCATCTCATTCTCCGCCGACTGCGAGAGACGGCATCGTGACCGCCCCGTCGATCGCCTATTTCGACTGCATCTCCGGTGCGAGCGGGGATATGATCCTCGGTGCCATCATCGATGCCGGATTGCCCGTCGACACGCTTCGCAAGCGCCTCGCCGATTTGCATCTGGAGGGCTTCGAGCTCGACTGTGAAAGCGTTCAGAGGCAGGGTTTCCGGGCCATCAAGGTCGATGTCCGCGTCGTGGACAACGAGGCCGCTCGCTCGCTGTCCGAGATCGAGGGCATTCTGAACACGAGCGATCTTCCTTCCGCCATCCGGGACGAGGCCACAAGCATCTTCAGACGCCTGGGAGATGCGGAAGCGGAGATCCATGGAACTTCGACCGACCGAGTCCACCTGCACGAGTTGGGCGGGCTGGACACGATCGTGGACATCGTAGGTTCGCTCGTGGGGTTGGCCGAGCTGGGCGTCGAGCGAATCGTCTGTTCGCCCCTCCCCCTGGGTCGTGGCTTCGTCAGCGGGGCGCACGGGCAGATTCCGCTTCCGGCTCCGGCAACACTGTCACTTCTCCGGGGGTTACCGATCGTCGGAAGCGAGATAGATGCCGAGCTCGTCACGCCTACCGGCGCGGTTTTGCTCTCGAGCCTAGCGTCCTCGTTCGGTCCTTTCCCACCCATGAACCCCGCGACGGTCGGGTACGGAGCCGGTTCGTCGGACCTGCCGATTCCGAACGTCCTCCGTCTGGTTTTGGGAAACGAGACGGAAGCTGCCGGCCCTAACCGATCAGGTCGCATAGTCGAATCGATGCGGGTCCTCGAGACCAACCTGGACGACCTGAACCCGGAGATCTTCGATCACGCAATGGATCGCCTTTTCAAGGCCGGGGCGAGGGATGTCTGGCTCACGCCCGTGCAGATGAAGAAGAACCGTCCGGCGACGCTGCTTCGCGTTCTCTGCGCACCATCGGACGTCAACGCGATGGCCGATATCCTGTTCTCCGAGACGACGACGCTGGGCATTCGAGAGTCGTCGGTCGTTCGCACGAGCCTGGCTAGAGAAATGCGCAGCGTAGAAACGGCTTTTGGAGAAATCCGGGTCAAAGTGACGCTGGGTGACGAGAGTTGGGCGAGAGCTATCCCCGAGTACGAAGACTGCCGCCAGCTGGCGGAGAAGCTGGGCGTCCCGTTACGCGAAATCTATCGCGCCGCTGAGCTGGCAGCCGCGTCGCTTGCGAGCGGCGAGTAGCCTACTCGTCGCGAAGCGAGCGGATCGGCGCGCGTCGCGTTCGTAACCGCAACGAGCGGGACCGTACGAGGGCCGGCTGGCTTCGCAGCAGTCCGACTCACTCTCGTCCGGCAGGCGTACGGAGACGTATCGTCAGATCGTGGGGCATCCCGGGGCCCGAAAAGCGATCCCTTATCAGAGAGGATCGAAGGAGGCAACTATCACCACCAGGCGACAGTTCACACAGTACTTTCTCGGTGCGGGAGCGCTGGCGGTGGCGCTGTCGGGTTGCGGCAGCGGCATCAGCGTGACCAGCGACTGGGACCCGGGGGTGGACTTCTCCGCCTTCAACACCTTCGCGGTGCTGGATGAGGCGACGGGCGGCGGCGGCCTGGACCAGCTCACCCAGAACCGGGTGAAGACCTCCATCGCCAACACGCTTACGGCAAAGGGCATGCGTCAGGTGGATGACCCGAAAGACGCCGATGCCACGGTGGGTTGGCAAGTGACGACGGAACAGCGCTCGTCCTTCCGAACCGTACAGACCGGCTGGGGCGGCTACGGGTGGCACGGACGCGGCGGGGTGGGTACCGCCACCATGAGGACCACTGAGACGCGCTACGAGGTCGGCACGCTGGTCATCGCTCTTCTCGATGTGGAGAGCGAGGAGATGATCTTCACGGGCACGGCCTCCAAGACTCTGTCGGGCGGCAACCCGACCCCTGAGGAATCCCAGAAACGCATCGACGAGGGCGTGGCGAAGATCCTGGAGGACTTCCCGCGGGTTAGTGACTGACGTCGTTCCAGCCAGCCGGTTCGGTTTCGGTCGACTGCGAGGCGCCCTAAAGCCCGCGATCGCGTTCGAGATCTGGTTCACGCTGGTCTTCGCGGTCTCCATCGCGCCGGCTTCGGCCTGGCTCCTCAACCGGCTGGTCGCGCGAAGCGGGCAGTATGCCATCGCGGACCACGACCTGTTGGCCTTCGCCCTCTCTCCGGAGGGCGCGCTGTTTCTTCTCCTGAGCGTTGGGCTTGCCCTCGCGTTCTGGTTCGCGGAGCAGGTCGGGCTGCTCCTGATCGTGATCAACTCGTCCCGAGGAAAAACGAAGATCACGGTCAGTCTCGTCCTCTGGCAGAACCTCACCCATCTGCCGGCGCTGGTGCGTCTCGGGCTCCTCCAGAGTCTGGCCTTCCTGGCGGCGGGCATCCCCGTCGGGATCGGGATCTGGCTGGCCTACCGCACCCTGCTCAGGGACTGGGACTTCTACTTCTACCTGAATGTACAGCCTGCGAGTTGGTGGGTCTTCGTGGCCATCGCTGGTGCGCTTGTCGTCACGTACTTGGCCTTCGCGGTCTGGCTGTATGTCCGGTGGCTGTTCTCCATACCCGGACTCGTGTTCGAGCACGCCAAGCCCACGACGGCATTGCGAATGAGCTGGCGGCGTACGCGCGGCCGATTTCGAGAGCTCGCGTGGCCCCTGGCCCTCTGCTGGCTGGTCGTGTTCCTCTCCTCGTTCCTGATGACCTGGCTGATCAGGACCCTGGCTTCACGGGTGCTCGACGGAGCCGGGCTCACGTTGGCGCTCATCGTCCCAACCGTGCTGGTGACGCTGGCCCTCCTCGCGATAGTGGAACTGGTGTGGTTCATCGCCGGCAAGACCGCGCACGTCATGCTCATAGCCGACGCCTACTTGCGGTCGACTGCGGCGGAGCCGGTGCCGCAAGGGGCTGAAGCGGAGCTGCAGGTGCTGAGGTCTGCAGCGACGCCCAGGATCTCGACCGCCGGCTTCAGAAGGCTCGGTTGGCTGATCGCGGGCGTCGCGTCCCTGATGGGGATCGCGGCTGGAGCGGCGATCCTGGAGAGCCTGGACCTCCGCCATTACGTTGCGATCACGGCCCACCGCGGCAGCAAGTACGAGGCTCCGGAGAACACGCTGAGTGCGCTTCGTCAGGCCATCGCCGATGGCGCGGACTATGCGGAAATCGACGTACAGACCACCGCGGACGGCGTCGTCGTGCTGCTGCACGATGCGGATCTCATGCGGGTAGCGTCGGTGCCTCGAAGGATCTACGAGATCGACTACGATGACTTGAGGAGCATCGATGTCGGAAGCTGGTTCTCGCCAGCGTTCAGGGACGAACGGATCGCCACGCTGCAGCAGGCGATCGACCTCGCCAGGGGTCGGATCAAGCTGAACATCGAGCTCAAGTATACGCGAGACGACCCGACGCTGGCCCCGAAAGTCGGAGGGATCATCCAGGAGAACGAGTTCTCCTCGGACTGCGTGGTCAGCTCTCTGAACATCCGGGCTCTGAGAGAGATCGAGGAGCGGTTCCCAGAGCTGAAGACCGGGTTCATCGTCTTTCGCTCCGTGGGAAACCTGGCCCGAATCGATGTGGACTTTCTGAGCATCAGCGCGGCGAGCGCCACGCCCAGGCTGATGAGGGACCTCCGACGCCGTGGACGCGATCTTCACGTGTGGACCGTGGACGACCCGGCAAACGCGCTTGCGATGATCGAGGTGGGCGTCGACAACATCATCACGGGGCGGCCTGCAGGCGTGCGGAGGGTGCTGGACGAGTGGAACGAGCTCTCGGACAGCGAGAAGATCGCTCTCATGTTCCGAAACTCGATCGTTGGGCTCGAACGCCCCGAGCCGGGGGAGATCTAGGGACCCCAGGCTTGCATGGCAGCACAGCTCCGACGCAATCTTGCGGAACCATACGCTTACGAATGTTAGACGATGCTCGGATACCCGCGCCTGAAAACGGGATTCAATCCCAACGGCCGAGTAAAGGAGAACATGAGATGAAGCTGCGAGACGTGACCGTGGGTCTACCCAGCGATCTCGTACCGCTTCTCGAGGCTGTTCGGCCTCGCAGTCGCGTACCGGGTGCTTGGCATGGACTACCAGGACTTCCTTTTCCACTTCTGAATCGTTGGCCAAGATTCCCATGCGTATGTTGAAGCCCATGCGGCTTTTTATGGTCGCGTTTCCGGCGTTCTCGCTTGCCGCTCCGGCCGATGGATTCGCCCAGGATACGGGCGACGACGGGACCCCATGGCCTCTCGAGTTCGAGGACCAGGGCTACACCGTCGTCCTCTATCAGCCTCAGCCCGAGACGTTCGAGGGGAACCGGCTTACCGGGCGGATGGCCATCGAGGTTTTCTCCGAGGGTAGAGCAGAGCCCGATTTCGGCACCGCATGGTTCGACTCGCGAGTGGACACGGATCGCGAGGACCGCACGGCCGCGATTCGCGATATCGAGGTGGCGCGGACCTACTTCCCCGACGTCACGCCCGCACAGGCGGGAGCCTACACTCGGATCCTGGAGGAATTCGCGGTCGGCCGCGGGATGGAGATCTCCCTGGATCAGCTGCTCACCAGCATCTCCCTGGCGGAGCGGCCGGACCTCTCGGTGGCGGATGTGAACAACGAGCCGCCCGAGGTGGTCTACCGGGACCGGGCCGCGATGCTCGTGACGATCGACGGGGACCCGATCCTCGAGCGCATCGACGGGACCGACCTAATGGCCGTGGTGAACACGGCCTTCGCCATCCTTCTGGATCTGGGCTCCGGCCGCCACTTCCTGTACGCGGGCCAGGACTTCTGGTACGAGAGCCCCGCCGTGACCGGTCCGTGGGAGTTTGCGGAGTCGGTGCCTCCTCACGTGTCGGACCTGATTCCCCCTCCCGACGCGGACGAGCGGGAGATGATGGCCACGGCCGAGATGCCCGACGAGCCCGGCCCGCCGCCCGAGATCGTGGTCGCCACCGTGCCGTCCGAGCTCATCGCCACCCTCGGAAGCGCCCAGTTCACGCCCATCCCGGGCACCCAGCTCATGGTCGTGGGCAACACGGAGTCCGATCTCCTCTTCCATACTGTCGAGCAGCTGTACTACGTGCTGCTGTCGGGACGCTGGTTCCGGAGCGGGTCTCTGGAAGGACCGTGGGAATATGTGGCGTCGGACAGCCTTCCCGAGACCTTCCAGGACATCCCGCCCGACTCGGAGATGGGTAGCATCCGCATCCACGTGGGCGGCACGGAGGAAGCGGGGGAAGCGATACTCGACGCGCATATCCCACAAACCGCGGCCATCGATCGCAACGACAAATCGCTCGATGTTGAATACGACGGGGATCCGGTCTTCGAGCCGATCGAAGGAACGGATCTCTCTTGGGCGGTGAACACCGACGTTCAGGTCGTTGAGGCCGACGGGCGCTACTTCGCCGTCTCCGACGGCGTGTGGTATACGTCCGCGTCGCCGGACGGCCCCTGGTACGTGGCCACGGCCGTGCCCGAGGAGATCTACTACATCCCGCCCTCGAGTCCCATGCACAACGTGACCTACGTGCAAGTCTACGACTCGACGCCAGAGGTAGTGTACGTGGGATTTACGCCCGGGTACACACACACGGTCGTGCACCACACAACGGTCGTCCACCATACGGGTTGGTGGTGGGGCCCGTGGTGGAGCACCCGCTTCATTCCGCGGACCTCGGCCTGGGGTTGGCACGTGCGCTGGAACCCGTGGACGGGGTGGGGCGTGGGCTTCACCTGGTCCAACGGCTGGTTCACCTTCGGAATCGGGCGGACGGCCTGGCGGCCCTGGTGCTGCTCCACCTGGTGGGGGCCCTCGGGATTCCACCGGGGGTTCCACGCGGGACGCCGGGCCGGTTTCCGCTCCGGCTTCTGGGCCGGATATGCGGCCGGCCGTCGAAGCAACCTGTACCGCAACCGGAACCCCGGACGGCTCGCCTCGCGAGACGCGATCGAGCGCGGCCGGGGCGTGCCCGACGAGCGGCTCGCGGCGCGCGCCTCGACCCGGCCAAACAACGTGCTTGCCGATCGAGACGGCAACCTCTACCGCAGGGTCGACGGGAGAATGGAGGAGCGACGCGGCGGCGGCTGGGAGCGACCGTCCCCCGGCGAGCGTGCCACACGCACTGCGGATCGCACGGGGCAGATCGCTCGGCCCCCGGCGCGTAAGACACCCCCGACGGGCCAGAGACAGCGCCCCGCCACCGGACAGCAGCGGCCCCAGACCCGGGCACAGCCGACCCGCAACCGTCAGCAGGAGCTGAATGGGACGCTGCAGTCGAGGAATCGCGGAGCCGCGAGGACCCAGCAGTTCAACCGGTCCCGCGCGGGCGGAGCGGCTCGGCCCGGCGGAGGACGAGGGCGGGGCGATTGAGAAGAGCTCTCAACTCCAAATTCGGCATCGCTACGCGTGGGCCCCCCGGGTGTTTGGCTGCGAACCGGATGCCGAACGCGACTGCCAGATAGAGGAAGGAGAAGTCATGGCCACCAGGCGAGAGTTCACGCAGACGGTTCTCGGCGCTAGCGCCGCTTTGGCCGTAACCGGTTGTGGGGTGACGGAAGACAGGCCCGTGAGAGGGCAACAAGCGGTCCCGCTGCAGGGCCATTTCCACCCCAAGGGCAAGGCACCCTCGGAGTTTACCAAGGCGATCCTCGAGAAGGCCGTGGACACGCTGCCGTTTGCGGACACGCGAGACTTCGAGGAACAGAGCCGCGGCTTCATCGCCCCCATGGAAGATCTCCAGATCATGGCCGACGCCGGCCATGTCGCCTGGGACATGGAACGCTTCGAGTTCCTGAACGAAGACCGCGATTTCGACAGCATCCATCCCTCTCTGCTTCGCCAGTCGCGGCTGAACCAGAACTACGGGCTCTACGAGGTGATCCCCGGGATCTACCAGGTGCGCGGCTTCGATCTCTCCGACATCTCATTCGTGCGCGGCAAGACCGGCTGGATCGTGATTGATCCCCTGGTCAGCGCGGAAGTGGTGCGTGCCGCGTGGAGGCTCTTCCAGGAACACGTGGGTGAAGGCCTTCCCGTTTCGGCCGTGATCTACTCCCACTCGCATGGCGACCACTGGGGCGGAGTGCGCGGCATCCTCGATGAGAAAGACCTCGACGGCGGAGTGGAGCTGATCGCCCCGCGCGACTTCATGGAACACACCATCTCGGAAAACGTCTATGCCGGGAACGCCATGAACCGGCGGCTCTTCTACCAGTACGGCCTTCTCCTGCCCGCCAGCCCGCACGGGTATGCCGGCCAGGGTCTGGGCCAGGGGGTGTCCGCCGGCGCTGTCGGCCTGATCGCGCCGACCAGGATCGTCGAGGATGCCATCGAGGAATTCGAGGTCGATGGCGTGAGGATGATCTTCCAGAACACGCCGCGCACGGAAGCGCCCTCCGAGATGAACACTTACATCCCGGATTGGAAGGCGCTGTGGATGGCGGAGAACGTCACCTCCACCCTGCACAACATCTACACCCTGCGGGGCGCCCCGGTGCGCGATCCGCTGCGCTGGTCGAAGTACATCAGCGAAGCCCTCTATCTGTATGGCCTCGAAGCCGAGGTGATGTTCGCCTCGCACCACTGGCCGCGCTGGGGCAACGAGAGGATCCAGGAAGTGCTCCGGGGTCAGCGCGACCTCTATGCCCACATGAACAATCAGGTTCTGCACCTGGCCAACCAGGGCATCACAATCAACCAGATCCACAACGAGTACGAGCTTCCCCAGAGCATTTTGGACAACTGGTTCTGCCGGGGCTATCACGGCTCGCCCGAGCACAACTCGCGCGGCGTCATCCAGCGCTACCTCGGTTTCTGGGACTGCAACCCGGCCACGCTTATCCCGCTCTCACCGGGGGACTCTGCACCGCTCTTTGTCGAGATGATGGGAGGCTCCGACAAGATCATGGCCAGAGGCCTGGAGCTGCATGACGAGGGCAAGTACATGCACGCTCAGGAGATTCTCAACAAGCTGGTGCAGGCGGAACCCGGCAACCAGGAGGCCAAGGATCTCCTGGCGGACGTGTTCGAGCAGCTCGGCTACCAACAGGAGAATCCCGGCCTGCGCAACAGCTACCTCGCTGCGGCCTACGAGCTTCGCTCGGGAATCCCGCAGGGGGCAATGCCGGACACGGCCAGCCCCGACGTGATCCGGGCCATGTCCACCGAGTTGTTCCTCAACTTCCTCGGGATTCGCATGGACAGCCTCAAAGCCGAGGGCATGCGTTTCACGATCAACCTCATCACGCCGGACAACGGCGAGAAGTTCATCATCGAGATGGAGAACGCTACCCTCACCAACATCGAAGGCTTTCTCGCGGACGAACCCGACCTGACCCTGACGATCAACCGCGCCGACCTCGTACATACCATGGCGGGAACCAAGACCCTCGACGCCCAGATCGCCGACGGGACCGCGAGGATCGAAGGGGATGCCAGTGTCTTGATGCAGCTCGCCTCCACGATGGTGGAATTCGACCCGCGCTTCGAGATCATGCCGGGTACTCATGGCAGGCAGGCCGAGATCGCCAGGCACAACGCTTACGAAGCGGTTCCAGGCAATCCGATCGCGGAATAGTCGGAAAGCGAATCCGGGCCGGTCAGGCGGGGAGTAGCTCCGGTCTCAGATACCAGCTCAGCATCCAGCCATCCTCCTGCTCTGCCAGCGCAATGATCCCGGAGAACCGGACGTCGATCACCCGGTGCTCCGGATCTCCCGTGAGCAACAGCGAGGACAGTCGGCTCAAATGGGGGAGGTGCCCCACCATAAGAACCGCTTCCTCCGTTTCCCGCGCGGCCTCGACGGCGGTGCGAGGGTCATCGAGCGGACCGAGCCAATCCTGGTCGTGGATTCCATTCACAGGTTCGAGGGCTTCGGCGAAGATCTCGGCGGTCTGCCTCGCCCGCAGCTTCCCCGAATGCCAGATGGCATCTACCCGGATGCCGGCCGTGGCCGCTGCGCGGGCCACCCGCTCCGTCTCGTGGCGCCCCTCGGCGCTGATATGGCGGCGGGGATCCTCCTCCTTCGACTTGGCCTTCGCGTGCTGTGAGAGATAGAGTTCCATCGTTGGCTTCCTCAGCAGTCTCCCTGGTCTGTCGGCGGGCGAGAAGGGATCACACGGCCCGCCCCGTCGGTGTCGGATCCTCTACCCCACCGGAACTTTGCTGACGTGCGGATCGTAGGCTGACGCTATGGCAGGCCAGTGCTGATGCGTGCCCGCTCTTGCGAGCGTCGTCAAGATCTGCCCAGCGATGTCGATCATCGGCGACTGGAAACAGGAGGACTTCGGGCGCTTCTGAAAAAAAGTAAGCGGTAACCGTACACCAACATGGCCAAAACCCGACAGCATTCCTACACCACCACCGAGCACGACCTTAATCCGGCGCCGGAGACCAGCCACGCGGAAAGGTCGCGCACCTTGCTCCATCTCGGCAAAGTCGGAGTGCTATCGACACATTCCCAGAAACAAAAGGGCTTCCCCTTCGGCTCCGTCATGCCCTACTCGCTCGATGCCGCGGGCAGCCCACTGTTCCTTATTAGCAGCATGGCCATGCACACCCAGAACCTCGTGGGTGACCCGCGCGCCAGCTTGTTCGTGACCGTGCCCGAGGCCAAGGGCGATCCCCTGGGGGCCGCGCGTCTGACTGTGATCGGCAAGGCGAGCAAGGTTCCGAAGTCGGAGCTCAAGGGCGTGCGAGAAGCCTATCTGAGCCGGCACGAGAATGCGCGCTACTGGGTGGATTTCAAGGACTTCGCGTTCTACCGGATGGAAGTCGCGGACCTTTATTTCGTGGGCGGCTTCGGCGTGATGGGCTGGGTGGAGAAAGATGAGTTCGGCAAGGCCGACCCGGATCCGTTGGCCGAGGCCGCGTCGGGCATACTGGCGCATATGAACGCGGACCATGCCGAAGCGCTTGTCCTCATCGCGCACAGCGTCAAGGGCATCGAGGCCGAGGAGGCCAAGATGACCGCGGTGGATCGTCTCGGTTTCCATGTCCGCCTCAAGACCCCGAAGCGCGTGCGCAGCGTGCGCATCGGCTTCCCGTTCCAAGTCCGCTCGCCTCAGGACTGCCGCAACGCCCTCGTCGACATGGTTAAGGAGGCCCGGGAAAAGGTCGGATAAGAATCAAGGCGCGCTACCCTGCCACCTTGACTCTATGCCTAGGTACATGTTTTAGGTTGAAATAGGCTGGAGTACTGGCTTGAGCCTGATGGAAGGCTGACCCGTCTTAGCCAACCCTAGGAGGTCTGAAATGGCTGACTCGCGTAGAGTGGAAATCTTCAGCGCCGGCTGCCCTGTCTGCGAACAGGTGGTCCAACTGGTGAGCGGGATGGCCTGTCCCTCGTGTGACGTTGCTGTCCTGGACATGCAGGACCCGGATGTGGCCGAGGGTGCGGCGCTCTACGGCGTTCGCTCGGTGCCTGCCGTGGCGGTGAACGGAGAGCTTGCAGCGTGCTGCACAGCTCACGGTCCCGACGAGACCATGCTGCGGGCCGCGGAGATTGGCCAGCCGCTTTAGTCCTCCGACGGTGGCGCTCTGCGATTGGACCAATGGATGTGCCGGATCCGCCATCCATCGGACGTAAGCTCGAGCAACATCGTCTCGGTCCCCGTGCTGTGAATCTCCTGCTCCCTGAACGTGCCCGTCGTCGTCGATCGGCTGAGCACCCAAGCCAGGTCACCGCCTCGGCCTGACCGCTCGAGACTCACCTCTCGCTCTGTAGAGCGGGCGAAGGCGATATCGGCCGCCAGGTGGTGCGAGCGATATTCCTCCCGTGAAGTTTCCACTCCACCCGCCTCGTAGATCACCACATCCTCGGCGAGCAGCGACAGCGCCGTCGTCGAGTCACCCTTGGCCAGCGCCTCGTGGAAGGCCCGCACGACGTCGTCGGGAGCGTCCGTCTCCTGCGCCACTGATTCGTTGGACGCAACAAGCACGGCTCCTGCGACGAGGACGTACGCCAAAGCCCGCTTCGGCGGCTGATCCAACACTCTCACCTTGTTTACTGTCCGCTTTTCCATGCCCTCCTCCAACTATCACCTTCCTTGCAAACTCGGACGGCCGCAAGCGGCGGTGCGCAGCAGCTCGCCTCAGTTGATACGCGGAGCGGATACCGGCGGTACCCGAACGAGGCCCGGGATCCCGAAGATGCGGGAAATCCCGATCACGAATTGTACGTTCGCGTTGCCCGCCTCCCATTCGTCCAGGCGCGTGGCCACGCCGAAGTCGAGGACGCTCCGGTTGGCGAGTTGCCAGCGGGTGCCGAACTCAACCCAGACGCGCGCCCGGCCCTCACCGGTGGGAATCTCCGCGAAGATGTCGCCGAGGATCGCCTTGCTGAACAGACCAATCGGATACTGCAGCGCTGCTCCCACGAGCCAGAAGTCACCGCCGTCGTCGGTGCCCATTACGGCGTAGCCTCCGTTGACGTGCAGCCTCAGGCGTCCGAGGGACCGGGTCGCTATCCCCTTGAACTGTACGCCCCAACTCTCTCGCCCGAAGCTCCCTGTCCCGGGACTCGACACGTCGACGCGGCCGGCGAATGCGGGCCATCCCCAGGTCTCGCGGCTCATGCCGTACAGCAGGGACGCGTTCACCGTCTCAATTCCTGAGAGCGAGCCGTTCGCTTCCGATCCCGAACCCTGGACTCCGGCTTCGATCTCCAGGCCGACTTCGCCGTTCAGGAAGAGGCCGGACTTGAGCTCGGCGATCCCCAGAAGACCGCTTCCCGTCTCAGCTGGGCCGCCCCGTAGACCGAGCTCGACCTCCCATTCCCGAAACTTGAGCGGGAAGGCGTCTTCGACGAGCAGCGGGCGCTCGAGGTCTGCCGACATGAAGTCTTCCTGCGCAGCGAGCGGAGCGGAGTGCACGAGCAGCGAGATTGCGGCGCCCGCGACAAGGCGCGGTGCCAGGTGCTTCATCGCTCGCCGCCGGCCTGTCCGGCCCCATGGCGGGCGTCGTCCGACTCCGTCTGCTCGGCCTCCGGGGTTAGCTTGAGCGGGCTCATCAATTCCTCCATCGTCGCGACGCGGGCCTCTGGGTGTCCCTGCGGAAGCCAGCTTCCATCGGGTAGACGGGTGGGAACGCGCATGGAGCCGGGACTCATGTCATGGCCGGTGTGCATCGGCATCCCGGGCGCGACGATCGTGTCTTGGGTAGCGTAGATCATCTTCCGCCGGAGGCGCTTGATCTCGGCCTCCTTAGCGCGGCGCGAGAGTGCTGAGTCGGCCATGATGTCGTTCACGACGTCGTGCATCATGTGCAGGTTGTCGAAGATCTGGGCGGCGGCCGGGAGGAGCCGCGAGAACCGGGGCGCGATCTCCGCAGTGAGGGGCATGACTTGCGGGGGATGCAGCAATACGGAGTCGGTGAATACTGCGATCACGCGGTCGAGCTCCTGCTTCCGCCTCTCCGGATCGGATTCCATGAGCGCCTCATAGACCGCCGCGTGGTGCCAATGGTAGGCCCAGAGGATCCCGTTGACGGCGGGATATTTTCTCCGGAAAGCGCGGGCCCACGTGCCGCCGGCTTCCATCCACCGGTGGCCGTATCCGCGAGTCGAGAACGCCAAAGAGGGCTCCGACAGGTAGTACGACACCGCCCGATCCCCCGCGCCCTTCTTATCCGAGACGCGGTCGTCGGTCAGGATGTCGTACAGCTGTGAGTGCAGCATGTGGGTCCAGTCCATGGATAGCCCCGTCTCGTACGCCATCTTGGACCAGTTTGGGGCGATAATCTCGGCGGGCGGCTCGAACCTCGGAGGATTCTCCACATACCAAATGGCCTGCTCACGAAACGCTTCCATCTCCAGATAAGCGTCCTCGCCGTGGTCGAGGAGCGTCTCGTAGGCGCCGAAGTGCGTGTAGTGGGCTGCGTAGAATGACCGGGCCGCTGCGTTGTACGTGTCATAGAACTCGAAGTTGTAGCCGGCTGACAGCCGGAAGACCTGGTCTCGCTGCGGGACGGCGCAAGCCGAAAGTCCAACCGTCGGGACCAATAGAACCCACCAGACCGAGTTGCTGTTCATTGAAAACATGAACGACTCCGCTGTCGGGTAAGGGAGAGATGTCTGGCGTGGACACCAGTAATATACGGAATGGCGACTTGCGGCTCAGTCGTGCGGACCAGTTGCGACTGAGACGTTGTTTGGATGTTATGAGCTTTCTCAAGCGGTGCGTCTTGCCGGGGACGATGCTCCTACTGACGGCGTGCGGGAGTGACGAGCCTGCCGGACCCTCCGGGCCGAGCGTGGCAACGGTCCAGTTCGTCTACGTCGCTGCTACGGAAATTGACCCAGCCGTTGCTCAGCAGTTTCCAAACTGCGTTCAGGGCGTGGGCCAAACGCACATTCATCCCGGATGGGCCAACTTCGGCCGATTCGATATGCAGGTCGCA
>Ga0255058_10000043_pt1 | contig 71280 bp, 60 predicted proteins | sample Cases_109_9_MG_FD_188637 | JGI IMG/M metagenome (GOLD analysis project Ga0255058, IMG submission 188637) | Seawater microbial communities from Amundsen Gulf, Northwest Territories, Canada - Cases_109_9 | ecosystem: Environmental > Aquatic > Marine > Gulf | place: Canada: Northwest Territories...
ATCGACCAGCTTTTCTGGAGCCTGGCCCTCTTTGCCCTCCTCCGCCTCGGCACCACCCGCGACCCGCGGTGGTGGCTCGCCTTCGGCGCGGCCGCGGGATTTGGACTGCTGGCCAAGTTCAGCCTGCTTGTGTTTGGATTCGCCACGCTCGTGGCGCTCATCGTGACCAGGGAGCGGCGCTGGCTGGCCACGCCCTGGCCATGGGCTGCAGGCGTCCTGGCGTTCGTGATTGGGAGCCCCTCGATCATCGGACAGATCAACCTCGGTTTTCCGGTGATGGCTCAGATGGAGGACCTTCGGAGCGCCCAGCTGGCTCGGGTGTCCGCGGGCGCGTTCCTCCTGGACCAGCCGCGCATGCTGGCCGGGTTCGCGATCGCCGTGGTGGGGGCCGCGGGCCTCGGCTTCGGCCGGCTCGGGCGCCGATATCGCCTCGCCGGCTGGACGGCGATCCTGGCCTTCGCCACCCTCATCGCCCTTCACGGGAAGAGCTATTACGCGGGTCCCGTCTATCCCGTTCTCTTCGGTGCCGGCTCGGTGATGATCGCGGGGATCAAGGCGCCGCGATGGGGTCCGATCGTCCGCTGGGGGCTCGTCGGGACGTTGACCGCCTATCTGATCGTCCTATGGCCGATGGGCCTGCCCGTCCTGAGGCCGGGGACGATGGAGCGGTACCTGGTCGGGATCGGTCTCCAGAGCGCTGCCGTCACCAACGTGGGAGCCCAGGAGCGGATTCCCCAGGATTACGCGGACATGTTGAACTGGGAGGAGCAGGTCCGGGAGATCGCCCGCGTCTACGACGCCCTTCCGGCCACCGACAAGCGGCGAACGGTGATCCTGGCGTCCAACTACGGCGAGGCCGGAGCCGTCGACGTCTACGGGCCCGGGTACGGCCTTCCGAACGCGAGAGCGTTTGTTGGCTCGTACTGGTTCTTCGGTCCCGGGGAGCTGCCGGGCGAGGTGATGATCCTCCACGGCTTCTCGGAAGAGGATTTCAGGGACTACTTCGAGAGCGTGACGGCGGCCGGCCACGTCACGCACCCCTACGCGGTGAACGAGCAGCGGGACCTGACGATCTACGTCGGCCGGGGTCCGCGCACGACGCTGCAGGACGCCTGGCCCGGCTGGGAGGGAGAGAACTAGCTGGAATCCGCCGACGCGTCGGCCTCCGCCTCCGTCTCGAACAGCCTTCCGGTCAGGAGCTCCTGGACGATGCGGTCCGCATCGTAGACCTGGTCGAGCGCCGCCCGAATCGCCCGGACGTCGACCATGACGTTCCTCCCTCGTTCCGGGAGGTAGATGAAGTCCCGCGAGAGGCCCTGGATGTTCCGGTCGAAGTTGAGGCCGACGAGGGCCTGGTCCACCGTGACGGCGGGTGAGCCCGAGTTTCCGCCGTAGGTATCCGCCGTGGACACGAAGTTGAGCGGCGTGCCGAGATCCAGGCCCGGCGGCGGCTCGCTCCAGCGCGGGGGAAGCGCCCATTCGACGTTTCCCCGGTTGCTGATGTGCCGGTCGTACAGCCCGTAGAAGGTCGTATACGGCGGCGCCAGGGTGCCGTTGTACTCGTAGCCCCGCACGCGGCCGTCCGTGATTCGCGGCGAGAAGGTCCCGTCCGGCGGCACGCTCCGGCCGTAGACGGCGAACCGGGCTCGTCCCAGCTCCGCCTCCAACTCGGCCTCTTCCGCCGTGAGCCGGCCATACTCCGCGCGGTATCCTCGTGTGACCGCGAGGGTGGCGGCGATGAGCCGCAGGGCCGGTTCTTCCGCCGGACTCGGCCCGCCGGACGCGATCGCGGCCGCCGCGGCCGTGGAGTCGCTCAGGACCGAGGCGGCGAGGAGTGCGGAGGCCGCAGCCTCGGGCGTGGCGCCCTGGAGAGCGGCGACCGTGATCTCGTGGTCCGGGCCGAAGTAGCGCTCGAAGTCGGCGAAGCGCGCGGCGAGGAGTCGCTTCTCGAGTCCCGCGGGATGATCGCCGATGCGCTCCAGCTCCAGCCGGAGCAACTCCAGGCTATCCGGGGGAGCTCCGTCCGCCCGCGCCTGGAGCAAGGCATCGGCCGCGAGAGCCCGCCGCAGGGTGGCGGAAGCGTACAGCCGGTTGGTCTGCGCCAGGAAGGCGGCGAACGCCGCCGCGTGACCGGCCTTCTCCGCCTGGATCTCCTCCAGCCGGTCGAACAAGCCGCCGTACCGTGATGCAAGCTCCGGATCCGCACTCAGGGAGTCGCGCAGCTGCCGCTCCGCGTCGCGCTTCCGCGCCATGATCACGGGATCCTCCAGCGCCTCCAGGCGACCCATAGAGGCCTTGAGCGAGTTCGAGAGGCTGAACATCCGGTTGCGGATTCCCAGCGCCTCGGCCTCGGCCGGATCGGCGGTGCGGTACGCGCCCAGCGCCTCGAGCCGGCTCTCGAGGAAGCCGATCAGCGCCGGGACCTGGACGCTCTGCTGGTACTCCAGCTGCGCGATCGTCCGGAGCCGATTGGTTTGGCCCGGGTTGCCGATTACGAAGACGACGTCGCCCTCCTCCACGCCAGCCTCGCTCCACCCGAAATGGTGCTCGGGCCGGTACGGAACGCCGTCTTCGTAGACCCGGAGGAACGCGAAGTCGAGCGCGTATCGTGGATAGGTGAAGTTGTCCGGATCCCCCCCGAAGAATCCCAGCTCGAGCTCGACGGCCTGAACGAGACGGACGTCCGTGAAGCGCCGGAACACGTACGCCGAGTGGCGCCCGCCGTTGTAGAGGGAGACGACCTGCACCCAGATCGAGTCGCCGCGATCGGAGTAGGCCCGGCGGCCTCGCTCCCTGATTCGGTCGAAGGCCTCCGCCCGTACCTGCCCGCGCCGTTCCTCGGCGGCCCGGTCCAGCGCCCCGAGGACCTCGTCGGTCACGTCCTCGATGGCGATCAACTGGTCCGCGTAGAAGCGTTCGATCGGCCGCTCATCCTCCAGCGTCGCGGCGTAGAAGCCGTGGTCCAGAAGATTCTCGCCCGCCCGGCTCGTTCCGCTGACGGCGCTGCGCACGCAGTGGTGGTTGGTGGCGACGAGACCGTTCGGCGAGACGAACGACGCCGAGCATCCGGGGATGCGAAGCACCGACAGACGGGCGCGCTCGAACCACGAGTCATCCGCCCTGAAGCCGTACGTTTCACTGAAGTAGTCGGCGGGCGGGTACTCGAACGTCCACATCTTCCCGTAGTCGAACTGCCCGGCGCTCACCGTCTCGGGGCCGGCGTCCGGGACCTGAGCCGATGCACGGGCGGCAATCGCCAGGCCCAGCGTCAGAGCGGAGGCCGTGAGGGCCATCCCTCGCGAGGTGACGAACGATGGGGGGTCGCGTGTTTCAGTCCACATCGGATGCTCCGGGAACGAGATCGAGGTACCGCCCAATGACCTCGGCGGAGGTTAGTCGGCGGCGCGTTCGATCGCCAGTTCGGGCGTTAGGTCGTCGGCATATGGGCGAACGGACGGCACCGCGATATTTTTCAAGCGGCCGGTTACCCCGAGCCTCGTCCGCCGTAGAAGCCAGGCCACCGAAGGCATACGAGCGTTCATCATGGTTACCAGAGCGCCGACACAGACCCGGGAGACGTGGCTTACGGCCGCGTTGGAGCAGCTGCGTGAGCACGGTTCAGGCGGGCTCGCTATCGACAGGATCGCCCGCCGACTGAGCGTCACGCGGGGATCGTTCTATCACCACTTCGACAACCTCGAGAGTCTGATCGAGGAGCTGCCGACCCACTGGATGCACCGATTCGCGCCCATCCCGTTCGAAGTGGCGGTCGAGTGGGAGCCGACGATGGAGGGGTACGTGCGCCGGCTGGTCTGCGATTTCATCCCCGACATGGGCCGGATGCGCTACGACGCTGCGATGCGGGCCTGGGCTCAGACGGATGAAGCCGCGTCGCGGGCGGTCCGCGAAGTGGACGGATCCCGGCTGGAGATGTTGGGGAGGTTCTTCCGGCACTTCGGCTGCGGGGAGTGCGCCGAGCCCTCCGCCATGCTCGCCTATTCGATGATCGTCGGGGTCGATGGGGTGTCCGGCTGGGGCACGGCGGAGCGGGAGCTCATCGCGGAGCAGATCATGACGATTCAGAGGACCTGCCGGTCACCGCACTAACCGCTCATTATCCTCCAAAGTTGAACTTCCGTACTTGGTGACATACACTTGTGTATCATACACAATGGTATGGTGCCGCGTATGGTCACTTGAGATGACCCGCGTGGATCCAATCTGACACGGTAGAGGCTATCGGTGGCGACGGCTAGCACGGCGCTCAGAAGGTTGGACCGCTACGACTGGCTCGTGCAGGGGATAGAGACCCTGCGCAGCAGTGGCATCGACGCGGTGCGCGTGGAGCCGATGGCGCGGTTGCTCGGGGTCACCAAGGGCAGCTTCTACTGGCACTTCAAGGATCGCGGCGAGTTTCTCGACCGTCTCCTAGAGTATTGGGAGACGGAGATGACCGACAAGATAGCCGCCCACGTCGCGCACGCGGAGGGCCAGCCTCAGAAACAGCTTCTCGCCCTCCTCGAGCACATCGTCAACTTGGAGATCAACCGGTACGATGCCGCTGTCCGAGCCTGGGCGCTCTACGATGAGCGTGCGGCCCGGGTTGTCGAACGAGTGGACGAGAGACGGCTCGCGTACATTGACCAGCTCTTTCTCGACATGGGCTTCTCGGCCGAACAGGCGGACATCAGAAGCCGGATGTCCTACCACTACGTCGTGGGCGAATACACTGCGTTCGTGAAGGAGCCGACGCGCGCGGAGCGGCTGGCCCACGTCCGGCTCCGATATGAGCTCCTGACGGAGTGCTGAGCCTCCGGGAACCGATCTCCTCCAGCTAATCCCCTCTTTCCACCGCAAGAAGACCATCGGTGTTCCGCCAGACGACCACCGGTGTCCACCAGACGACCACCGGTGTCTGCTTCCGGGACACTCCATCCCGGAACCGAACAATCCGGCTTCCTGAGAGCTTCCTGCGTGTTCACCTAACACCATGTAATACAGTCTGTTATGAATTCTGATGCTCTGGCACGCGCGTTGCCCATGCAAACGCCGGGTGTGCTGCCATCAGCCAGGGGGGTTCGTGTCAGGCGGATGAGGGTCATGGCGAAGTCACAAGTGGATGCCGAAGAGCTCCCGACCGGGACCTCCGCGCAGCGGCCCCACCAGCAGGGCCGGCGGATGGACATCCGCCGAGAGCCCGCGAATCCGAACAGGCGGAGGCTCTATGTCGCCGGCGGTATCGTCGCGGTGTTCCTGGTCACCGCGACCGTGCTCAGCCTCGATCCCGCCGCTCCTTCCGTAAACCGCAACTCCATCCTCATAGGCACGGTCGATCGAGGTTCCTTTACGCGGGAGGTGCGTGGGCCGGGCAGGCTGGTCCCGGAGCAGATGGTGTTCGTGACGGCCCTGACGGGGGGACGGGTCGAACAGGGCCGAGAGCGACCGAGGTCAATCGCCGCCGCGTCTGTTCTCGCTTCATGGTGTCACCTCCGACCCAGAAGATATGTGGTGCGGGGCGTAGCCGTTGAGCGGGAGATCCGGCTACGTTGAGGTTCGGGCATTCTTCCGCCCGCCCGTGCCACCGGCCGGCGAATAGCGTTGGGGGAGGACTGAACTTGGAGTCGATGCCGAGTACGCGGAAGGACGAATTCTCGCTTCCGTCGGACTACCATTACCTGAACTGCGCCTACATGTCTCCCCTCTCCAGGCGTGTGCAGGCGGCGGGGGAAGCCGGGATTCGGCGGGTGGCCGTGCCGGCGAACATCCAGACCGAGGATTTCTTTTCGGGCTGCGATCGTGTGCGCGAGCTCTTTGCCCGCCTCGTTAACGCGCCGAACCCTCAGCGCATCGCGATCATTCCCTCGGCCTCCTACGGCCTTTCGGCGGTGGCTCGAAACACCGCGGTGGAACGGGGTCAGAACGTCGTCACGGTTCACCATCAGTTTCCGTCGAACGTTCATGTCTGGCGCCGGAAGTGCGAGACCGTCGGGGCCGAGTTCAGAGCCGTTCGCCCTCCCGTCGACGGGCCCGACTGCGCGAGGGCGTGGAACGACGCGATTCTGGAGGCGATCGACGGGGACACGGCGGTCGTGACCCAGGGCGTCGTGCATTGGACGGATGGGACTCCGTTCGACGTGGAGGTCATCGCGGCCCGCGCGCGAGACGTGGGGGCTGCCTTCATCCTGGACGCCACACAGGCCGTGGGCGCCATGCCGTTCGATCTGCAGCGTGTCCAGCCCGATGCGCTGATCTGCGCGGCATACAAGTGGCTGACCGGGCCATACTCCATCGGCGCGGCATACTTCGGTTCCCGGTACGACGACGGCTCGCCCCTCGAGGAGACGTGGCTGGGCAGGGTCGGCAGCGAGGATTTTGCCGGTCTCATCGAGCAGAGCGAGCTGTACCGCCCGGGCGCTCTCCGATACGACATGGGCGAGGCGCCGAACTTCATCCTGGTCCCGATGTTCATCGAGGCCCTCGAGCAGCTGCTCGAGTGGGGTGTGGACAACATCCAGAGGTACTGCCGTGGGCTGACCCGAGAGTTGATTGAGGAGCTCGTCGGCGAGCAGCATCCCGGCGGGCCGGAGCCGGTCGGACATCTGTTCGGGCTTCACGTTCCGGAAGACGTCGACCCGGAGGCGCTGCAGGCGCTGCTCTGCGCCCAGAAGGTGTTCGTCTCCGTCCGCGGGAACGCGATTCGGGTGGCGCCCCACATCTACAACGATGCGGCGGACATCGAGGCGCTCCGGGCCGTGCTCGCGGAGTCCGGGATGCTCACGCCGGCAGCTTGAGGAGGGGATGAACGCCACGGCGAGCCTGGATCTGAACACGCTGGCCAATCTGGCCGAGATCATCGGCGTGCTCATCGTCATCGGCGGTGTAGTCTTCGCCGTCGTCCAGATCCGTGAGTTCCAGCGGCAGCGTAGGGAGACGGCGGCGATCGAGCTCGCCCGCTCCTTCACGGACCCCCAGTTCGCGCGGGCGGTCCTGCTGGTGGTCTCGCTTCCTCCGGGCTGCTCCGCGAAAGAGCTCCGGCGCTCGCCCGAGCACGAGGAGGCGGCGATGCTCGTCAGCCTCACGCTCGAGTCCGTCGCGATCATGGCTTACCACCGGATCGTGCCAATGCGGACGGTGTGGGAGCTCATGGGTGGTGTCACCCAGACCTGCTGGGATCGGATGCGGGAGTGGGTGCACGCCGTCCGTCGCGAGCAGGGTAACGAGAAATTCGACGAATGGCTCGAGTGGCTCTCGGACCAGATGAAGCGGCTTGGCGACGAGAGCGGGGGAAAACCCGCCTACCTCGTCTACGAGGGCTGGCGACCGTGATGGCGCTTCGCGGATAGCCCGTCCGGCATGAAACCCTCCGTTCACGGCATTCACCACGTCACGGTCATCTGCGGTCACCCGCAGCAGAACCTGGATTTCTACGCCGGCGTTCTCGGTCTGCGGCTCGTGAAGAGGACCGTGAACCAGGACGTTCCGGACACTTATCACCTCTTCTATGCCGATGGCGTCGGGACGCCCGGAACCGACCTCACCTTCTTTCCATGGCCGCAGATGGCGCCGTTCCGCCGCGGAGTCGGCCTCGCCGTGGAGATTCCGCTCGCGATTCCGGGCGGAAGCCTTCCGTACTGGGAATCGCGTTTCGAGGTGCGCGGTGTGGCTCGGGGAGAGTCGGAGACCCGTTTCGGCGAGGCGACGCTGCCCTTTCGAGATCCGCACGGTCTCGAGCTCGCGTTGGTGGAAACGGAGGACGAGCGTTCCTGGACGGCCTGGCAGGCCGGACCCGTGCCGGCCGAGCACCAGATTCGTGGCATGCACGCCGTCCGCCTGCTGGAGCGGGAGATGTCGCCAACCACGGAGGCTCTCGAAGCGTCCATGGGTTTCGAGCTGCTCGGAGAAGAGGCCGGCTGGCACCGGTGGGTGGTCGACGGAGGTGGTTCCGGCCGTATCATCGAAATAAGGGAGCAGCCGGATGGGAGCCGAGGTGCCTGGGGCACCGGAGCCGTGCACCACGTGGCCTGGCGCGTCGCGGATGAGGACGAGGAGCTGGCTCTGAGCGCTTCGGTGCGCGACGCCGGGCTTCGACCCACGGCGCCGATCGACCGCTTCTGGTTCCGCTCCGTCTACTTCAGGGAGCCGGGCGGCGTCCTCTTCGAGCTGGCGACCGACGGGCCCGGCTTCCAGCGCGACGAGGCGTTGGAGAGCCTCGGCGAAACGCTGATTCTGCCTCCCTGGCTCGAGGCGCGACGCGACGAGATCGAATCCGCGCTTCCACCGCTGGAAGTCGCGGCATCCTTGGAGCGAAACACGTGACCGGGCCAACTACATGACCGAAGGGCAAGCAGCTGCCAGCTCGTTGAAGCCGCCGCCGCCGCCGCCCTACCGCTGGATCGTGCTGGTGGTGATCAGCCTGGCGATGTTCGGCAACTACTACGTGTACGACGCCGTCAGCCCGATCGCCGACCTGCTCAAGGAGCAGTTGGGCTTCTCGGACAGCAATATCGGGCTGCTGAACGCCATCTACAGCTTCCCGAACATCGTGATGGTGCTCATCGGCGGGATCATCATCGACCGGATCGGCGTCAAGAAGGCGACGCTGCTCTTCGGCGTTCTGTGCTTCGTCGGTGCCGTCGTCACCGTCGTCAGCGGCTCTCTGACCATGATGGCGACGGGTCGGCTCATCTTCGGCCTCGGGGCCGAGTCGCTCATCGTCTCCGTCACCACCGCGATCGCGAAATGGTTCAAGGGAAAGGAGCTTTCCTTCGCGTTCGGCGTGAACCTGACGATCGCGAGGCTCGGCTCCTTCCTGGCGCTCAACTCTCCGACCTGGGCGCGGCCCGCGTTCGAGAACTGGCAGTGGCCTCTGCTCATCTCCGTCGCGTTCGGGACGCTCTGCATCATCGGGCCGATCATCTACTGGCTGATGGAGAATCGGGCGGAGAAGGCGTACCACCTCGGAGAGGTGGAGGAGACCGAGAAGGTGGTCTTCTCCGATCTCTTCCGGTTCCCCAGATCGTACGTCTACGTCGTGCTGCTGTGCGTGACTTTCTATTCGGCGATCTTCCCGTTCCAGACGTTCGCCGTGAAGTTCTTCATCGAGGCACACGGCACGACGCGGGAGTTCGGCGGCTTCCTCTCGAGCATGATCACGCTGTTCGCGATGATCTTCACGCCGATCTTCGGCTACATGGTGGACCGCGTGGGCAAGCGCGCCCTCTTCATGATGTGGGGGTCGCTGCTCCTGGTGCCGGTCTACCTGATGATGGCGTACACGACCGTCGACCTCCGCGTCCCGATGGCGATGATGGGCATCGCCTTCTCGCTCGTTCCCGCGGTGATGTGGCCAGCCGTAGCGTATCTCGTCGATGAAAGCAGGCTGGGCACGGCGTACGGCCTCATGACGATGATCCAGAATATCGGGCTCTTCGGCCTCAACCTCCTCATCGGCTGGGCCAACGACTCCGCGGGCGCGAGCGTGGGTAATCCCGGTGGCTACGCGCTCGGCATGTGGATCTTCTCCACCCTGGGCGTCCTCGGGTTCTTTTTCGCCTGGCTGCTGAGACGAAGGGAGACCGGTCCGGACGCACACGGCCTGGAGACGATCACGATCCGATCGACCGACGAGGCGGAGCGTCAGAGCCGGGGGTAACGGAAGGCTGAACCGAGAGTAGGAGAAGGGCCATCGTTCCGCGCTTCACGACCGGACAGGCCGGAGAGCTGGCCGAGCGCCACTACGGACTCGACGCCGAGGCGCGGGAGCTCCCGAGCGAGCTGGACCAGAACTTCCACCTGACGGCCGCTGATGGGGAGGAGTACGTTCTCAGGATCGTGCGCTCGGAGGCCGATCCGGCGTTTGTGGAAGCTCAGGTGGAGGTGCTTCGCTACCTGGCGGACCCGATCTCCATAGAGCGCGCGCGCCGGTCGCGGAGCCGGGCGGATCAAGCGGGCTTCCCGACGCCCGAGGTGCTTCTCTCGCTGGATGGAGCGGCGATCGAGGCGGTGAGGGCAGACGCCGAGGACCACCTCGTGTGGTTGGTTCGCTTCCTCCAGGGGAGGCCATTGGCGGAGGCACGGCCGCGTCGGCCGGAGCTCCTGGAGTCCTTCGGACGCGCGCTGGGCGAGCTGGACCAACGGCTCGCCGCCTTCTCACACGCTGCGGTGCATCGCGATCTGCGCTGGGATCTTCGGAACGCGCCAGCGGTGCGCCCGCTCCTGGAGCACGTTGAAACTCCCGCTCGAAGGGAGCTCGTGACGGCTCGCCTGGACCGCGCGGAAGAGGAGGTGCTTCCGCGCCTACGGGAGATGAGGGCTCAGGTCATCCACAACGATGCCAACGATTACAACATCCTGGTCGACACGTCGGGGACGGCGCTCACCGGCATCCTCGACTTTGGTGACATGGTGCACACCCACCTGGTGTGCGAGCCGGCGGTAGCCATGGCCTACCTGATGATGAACGACTCCGATCCGATCTCGGCGGCGCGGCATTTCCTGGCGGGCTATCAGAGCGCCTGCCCGCTGACGGAGACAGAGATCCTGCTTCTTCCGGACCTGATCATCACCAGATTGTGTGTGAGCGTCGTCCTTTCCGCTTATGCCAGGTCGAGCCGGCCGAAGAACACCTACCTCACCGTGAGCGAAGCCCCTGCCTGGCGTCTGCTCGAGGTCCTGAGAACTCTCGACGGCGACGAGATAGGTGCGGAGCTGGCGGCCGCGAGCGGGCGAGCGGACGCATGAAGCCGGAAGAGATCCTCCGGCTCAGGGAGCGCTACCTCGGTCGTGCGCTGAGCATCTCGTACCGGGAGCCGCTCAAGATCGTCCGCGGCGAGGGACAGTATCTGTTCGATGAAGAGGGACGCGCGTACCTGGACTGCGTCAACAACGTCTGCCACATCGGGCACTGCCACCCCAGAGTGGTGGATGCGGCCGCCGGCCAGATGGCGACCCTCAACACGAACACCCGGTACCTGCACGACCGCCTGGTCGATTACGCACGACGCCTCACGGCGACGATGCCAGGGGATCTCGAGGTCTGCTTCTTCGTGTGTTCTGGGAGCGAGGCGAACGAGCTCGCCTTGAGGTTGGCGCGTTCCGCCACCGGTCGCCGTGACGTGATCGTGTTGGAGGGAGCATACCACGGGAACACGACGGGGTTGATCGAGATCAGTCCCTACAAGTTCGATGGGCACGGTGGCGACGGAAGGCCTGCGCACGTGCGGGTAGCGCCGATGCCGGACGGCTACCGCGGCCAGTATCGCTATGGGGATCCCGAGATCGCCACGAGGTATGCGTCCGCAGTGGCGGATGAGATCGCAGCGGCGCGCGCCGACGGACGGGAGATCGCCGCATTCTTCTGCGAGTCGATGCTTGGCTGCGCTGGCCAGATCGTTCTTCCCGACGGCTACCTTCACAAAGCCTACGGGCACGTCCGGAAGGCGGGCTGCGTGTGCGTGGCGGACGAGGTGCAGGTGGGCTTCGGCCGCGTGGGCTCCCACTTCTGGGCGTTCGAGACACAGGGGGTCGTGCCCGACATCGTCACCCTGGGGAAGCCGATCGGGAACGGCCATCCCATCGGCGCCGTGGTCGCGACGCGCAAGGTCGCCGAGGCGGCCCACACCGGTATGGAGTACTTCAACACATTCGGCGGCAACCCGGTCTCCTGCGCCGTCGCCCTGGCGGTCCTGGACGTGATCGAGGAGGAGGGACTGCAGGCGCGTGCGGCCGAGGTCGGCGCTCATCTGAAGTCGAGTCTCATGTCGCTCGCTGAGCGGCACCCCATGATCGGCGACGTGCGCGGCCTGGGCCTCTTTCTCGGCATCGAGCTCGTACGGGAGGCGGAGTCACTTACGCCGGCCACACGAGAAGCCGCGGAGGCGATCGAACTGATGAAGGACCGGGGGGTTCTGCTGAGCATCGATGGTCCCTTCGAGAACGTCATCAAAATCAAGCCGCCGCTCGTCTTCTCACGGGAGAATGCGGATGAGCTGGTGGCCGGACTGGCCGAAGTGCTGGGCGAGATCGAGCGCCAGGTAGTGGAACCGTCACGGTCTTGAGGCGTTCGAACGGGCATGAGGCAGAGAGGCACCGATCGAACGTTCGTCCGGAGGAGGTGCGCGGGGCTGGCGATCGTGGTCGCCCTCGTCATGCTCTCGGTCCTGCCCGTACGTGCGCAGGACTTTCGGGCCGCCGACGGCATCGAGTCGTTTTCCAGCCTGGAGGGCGAGCTCCTCGCGTTGGTTCCGATCGAGGTGGACGGGCAGTGGCTCATCGTGCCCGTTGAAGCGCGGGGACGCAGCTATCGTTTCATCCTCGACACCGGGGCCACGACGGGCGCGATTACCCGTAGCTTGGCGCGGCAGCTCGGGTTGCAAGCCGTCGCCGAGGCGAAGCTGAGTGGAGCGAGCGGTCAGGCCCGCGTACCCGTAGTGACCACCAAGCTGCTACGCCTCGGGGATGTGCGAGCCGGGAACTGGGAGAAGTACGTTCTCGACGATGAAGTGCTCGCCGACGGCGACGATCATCGATTCGATGGAATTATCGGCTCGGATCTTCTCAAGTACTACGACGTCCTCATCGACGCGCCCGGGCGAGCTCTGCGGCTCTACAAGAGGGGCACGACGGATGAGGACAGCGGACCGGTCGTGGGGCCGGACGACGCGGTGTCGTTCGAGCGTGTTCGTCGCGGGATCATTCGCTTCGAGGTGATGGTAAACGGGTCGGCCGTCGACGCGGTGCTGGATTCCGGGTCTCCGGCGTTGCTCCTGAACCCGTTAGCTGCCGAGGCGACGGGTGTCACGGTCACGGAAGAGCCGGTGAGCGAGCAGTCTCGCGGAATCGGCTCCAAGAAGGTCGCGACCTACGGCGCTCAGATCGCATCGATTAGAATCGGCCGGACAAGCCTCGAGGTGCTGGATGGCGAGGTGGCGGACCTCCCGATCTTCGGCCTCCTAGGCCTCGACGACCGTCCGGCGATGCTTCTCGGCTCACCCTTCCTTCTCCGCTGTCCGCTTCTCATCTCCTGGAGCGCGCGAGAGCTTCGGTTTTGCCGGCGGGCAATCGGGTCCGAAGACGCCGCGTCTGAATCGCCGATACGCTAGAGCCGCGCTCGCCCTCGGTGCCGCGGCCGGCACTTTTTGGCGGGCTTCGGCAGTACGCGCAACCACGGCCACGCTCCCCGGCACGCATCACAATCTGTAACGATATATATTGCCATAACATACAGAAGGCTTGGGCGGCCTCGCTCTCCGGCACGCCCGTTGCCGTCACTCTATATGTCCGTCTGGCTTTATGTCGGTCTGGAGGGTCTGAACGGGCCTGGCACCGGGAGAGAGCCGAGCCGATACCACCATTACGGGAGAAACCAAGGTGAGACGAACCGTCCTGATCCTCTGGGTGGTCGCGTGCGCGTTGGGCGTTCAAGAGCTCAACGCCCAGGAACAGCAGACCCGACAGGTCCGCCTGGGACCCCAGCTCAGCTATGGGAGCAGCTCGAAGCTGGGACTGGGAGGCCGACTGCATGCCAACCTGCGATCCCCGGACCGGCTGGTGATCATCGGCGCCTTCGACTGGTTCTTTCCGGATGAGGGCCCGGGCGAAAGCCGCACCTACTGGGAGCTGAACGGCAACGTCGCCTACCGGTTCAAGATCGAGGGCACCACGGCTGTGTCCCCGTACGCGGGTGGCGGGTTGAACATCGCCCACTCTTCACGAAGGTCGGAGGGCGGAGGAGACGGGTCGTCGCACACCGACCTGGGTGTCAACCTGCTCGGCGGTACGCTGTTCGGATCGGGCCCGGTTCTGCCCTTCTTCGAATTGCGGGTCGAGCTCGCCGGCGGCGAGCAGTTCGTGCTCACGGGAGGGGTGCTTTTCTGAGATCGCTGCCGTGCGGGAGAGGAGAGGCTGGCCGCGGGCCCACCGCCGTGGGGCGGCTCGGGCCGCGTCGGGGGCCGTGTCCCCGTAGATTGAGCCGGCGCAGGATCCTTTGACTGGAGCCTCTGGATTACCGCGGGTGGCAGCGCGCAAGCTCACGATCGATGAGATGATCGACCTCCTGGAGAGCTCTATCCTGGACGTGTGTCCGGATCGAAACCCCGGGTCGGACTTCTCCTGCTACCCCGGTCCTCGAGGAGAGCACGTGCGCGTGTGCGATCCGAACGACACGGAGATCGACCGCGTGCCGGCGGCCTGGCTGAACCAGTCCGCCTCCGACCCGCAGGCGCGGGCGCGGCTCGCGGTCGTGGCGAAGCAGATCTGCGCCGAGCTTCAGGACCGGGAGCACCTCTGATCCGCTAGAGAGCACGGCATCCCGGCTGTTAACTACGGCCGGTTCGCCTCCACGACGATCGTAATGTCGACGCCGGCTCCGACGATGACCGTCTCCGCCCAGCTCCCGACACCCACGCCGAAGTCCCGCCTGTCCAGCTGCGCGTCGGCCTGGAAGCTGGCGACCCGGCCGACTCCCCCGAGCATCTCCCGCATCTGCTCGGGGATCTCCTGCACACCCAGCAACGTGATAGGGAGCTCGATCTGCCGCTTCGCGTCCTTGATGGCGAGGGTGCCCTTCGCCAGGAACCGGTTCTCGGCGACGCGCTTCACCGAGCTGCTCTCGAAGGTCATGTAGGCGTACTTTTCCGCGTCGAACCAGTCCGCGGACCTTAGATGGTTGTCCCGCTTCTCGTTGCCCGTGTCGATGCTGGCCACGGCCACCTTGACGCGAACGCTGCTCTTTTCAGGATACTCCGGATCGAAATCGAGGTCGATCTCGTAGTCTCCGAACGAACCGGTGACCGGTGTGAAGAAATGACGGACGGAGAAGTTGATCTCAGTATGGCGGGCGTCCACGTTCCAATCCAACGGACGCGTGTCCGCGATCGGTTCACCCAGCGCCATGAGGCCGATCACGGCCAGGCCGGGGAGCGCGAGTAGATTTCGCATCGTTTTATCTCCACTATGTGATTGTCGAGTATTCGTTGCTCTCGTCGCTCCAGAAACACGGAGCGGTTTTCCCGGGTTCCCGGGCGCAGGTTGGATATGGGCAAAGCAGTCACAACCGGTAGGTGTCGGAGATCCCTCAGGAGGTAGCTAGTGGAAGCCAGTCGGTGTTTGCAGGTGCGGCCCTTATTGGCGAGCCTGGTGGTCGTCGCGCTTGCCGCGTGCGCCGACGCCGAGCCCGCCAGCGTCCAGATTGTCGAGCCGGCGGATGGGGCCGTACTTGCCGCTGGCGACGTCCGCGTGGTTCTTCAGGCTCGCGGCGTGGAGATCGCTCCCGCCTCCGAAACGCGGGAGGGGACGGCGCACCATCATCTCTTCGTCAACCGTGACATGACCCCGCTCCGGGATACCATCCCTGCGGGCGTGCTCGGGATCCTCCACCTCGGCCGCGGCCAGACCGAGTTCGTGTTCGCAGAGCTCGAGCCGGGGGAGCACAGCGTGATCGCGTTGCTGGCGGACCGTTCCCACGTTCCGCTCGAGCCGCCGGCGGCCGATACGGTTCGCTTTACCCTCCAGCCTTAGCAGGCAACGGATTCAGAAGCTGCCGAACTTGAGCTCCAGATTGCCGAAGGGGGCTGAGAGCTCGCTGTTCCCCACGGGACCGGAACCGGCCCCGGAGACGAAGCGGTAGCCGCCTCCGGCGTTGATCCGGAACCACTTCGTGATGTTCACTTCCATGTTCGCGACGGGCTCCAGGACGAACACGGGATCCGAGCTAAAGTTGAACCGGGTCACTCCCCCTCCTCCGACCAGCAGCTGGAGGGAGTAATGAATGACGCGATCCCAGGAGCCGATGTACTCGAACTCCAGCCCTCCGTACCCGAACTCGATTTCTCGCGTCCGGCAGCGTCCGTCCTCGTCCACACAGATCTGGCTCGACAGCCCGTACCCACCGAGTCCGATTATGAACTGGTGGTTGATAATCCAACCGCCTCGTGCGCCGGTGAACACGGCGAACTGGTCGTTGACCCCGCTGAACCTGAACACGAGAGCACCGAAGCCTCCCGAATCTATCCCTCCCTTGATCAGCGTCTCCTGCTGAGGCTTTTCGTCCGGCTCTCCCTCATCCTCCTCCTGGGCCCAGGCAGGTTGGGCAAGCAGAACGAGAAGGACCGATGCGAGCGCTGCTTGTCTCATTTATCTCCTCCGGATGCTCGAGGTCGTCCCCTATATCTCCCTTGTTAGACGAGCAGGGACCTCGCGAGGATACGGGCCGCGCGCTCGCCGGCCGGGATGTTATGCGGGGCTGTCCGAAGAGAGCGCTTCGGCTCCCGGCGAGCCTTCGAGCAGGCCGAGGTGGCTTCGAGCTGTGCTCTCGCTCATCTCGAACCGTTCGAGCGTGGCCCGGAGCTCTTCGGGCAGCGGCCGGGGTTTCAATTCGTCCCGGCCCGTGCAAACCAGGACCACGTGACCAGCGGCGGCGAGCTTGCGCGTGCCCAGGTGAAGCACGTCGAACTTGATGGAGATGGAGCTCGTGCCAAACCGTGTGAAGTAGGCCGCGACCCTCAGCGCGTCGTCGAGGCGAGCCGGGTACATGAAGTCGCAGTCCAGGTGCACCCTGGGCAGCCAGATGTCGAATCGCTCGAAGACGTCGCTGTACGGGACGCCCGCCTCCCGGAACAACTCCATCTCGGCCAACTCGAAGAATCGAAAATAGGCGCCGTAGAAGATGATCCCGGCATAGTCGACGTCGGACCAGCGGACGCGCTCGTCCACCATGAAGGGCTTGGTTTCCATGACTCGGGAACGTAGATCGGGGGGCGGGCATTTGGCCATGCGCCCGCGCAGAATCGTGATATCTTGTTCTGCGGAAGGAACAGCGAAGAGCTTCACCGGAAACTCGGCGACCACACGCGCCACTCACCACTACTTCGAGGCGACTCGTGTCACAGGTCATCATGGATAAAGGCGTCACCCTCCCGGCCAGCGAGGTCTTTCCCACCCTTCAGGCGAACGTCCTCGTCGATGGGTTCCACATCGTCATCGATCTCGAGAAGTCCTACGGGACGGTCATGGTGGACGCCCTGACCGGCAAGGAGTACCTGGACTGCTACGCCTACTTCGCCACGTTGGCGATCGGCCACAACCACCCGGGGATGGACGACGAGGGGTTTCGAGCGTCGCTCATGACGGCGGCCCTCGCGAATCCGGCGAACAGCGACGTGTACTGTCGCGAATACGCCGGCTTCGTTCGGACGTTTCGCGAGCTCGCCGTCCCGGACGAGTTTCCGCACCTCTTCTTCGTGGCGGGAGGTGCCCCGGCCGTCGAGAACGCCATGAAGGCCGCCTTCGACTGGAAGGCGCAACTGAACCGGTCGAGGGGCGTGGACGGCGGGGCCGACAAGATCCTCCATTTTCAAGAGGGGTTCCACGGCCGCACCGGATACGCGCTCTCGGTCACGAGCACCGATTCCGTGAAGGTGGCCGATTTCCCGGCGTTTGATTGGCCCCGAGTCGCCAACCCAAAGGTCCATCATCCGCTGGATGAGGCCACGGCGGCCGCGGCGGAGGCAGCTTCGTTGCGGGAGATCGAGGCGGCGTTCGATCGCGATCCCGATGGAATCGCCGGGATTCTCATCGAGCCGATCCAGGGAGAAGGAGGCGACAACCATTTCCGCGGCGAGTTCTTGCAGGAGCTGCGTCGCATCGCGGATGAGCGCGATGCGCTCCTCATCTTCGACGAAGTCCAGACCGGACTCGGCGGAACCGGTTCGATGTGGGCCTTCCAGCACTTCGGGGTCACGCCCGACATCGTGGCCTTCGGGAAGAAGACGCAGGTATGCGGGATCATGGCCACGAGCCGTATCGATGATATTCCGACCAACGTCTTCACGGTTTCGGGCCGGATCAACTCCACCTGGGGCGGCAACCTCGTCGACATGGTGCGGTGCGCGCGCTACCTGGAGATCATGGACGAGGAGGGCCTGGTGGAGAACGCGTCGCGCGTCGGCGAGCTGTTCCGTCAGGGCCTCGTTGAGCTCGAGGAGGAGTTCGAGGCCGTCAGCAACGCCCGCGGCCGCGGCTTCATGCTGGCTTTCGACCTCCCTGACGGTGAGACGCGCAACCAAGTTCGCACCGGCTGCTGGGACGCAGGCCTCGCGACCCTCACCTGCGGCCCCCGGTCGATCCGCTTCCGCCCTTCGTTGACCTTCGCGGACTCGGATGTGGAGAAGGCGATCGCCGTTCTACGGGGGGTGCTGAGAGGATAGTTGGCAGACAGGGAAAGCTGGTCGTCGGCCTGCTGGGGACAGGTCGAGCCTTTACGGGCACCCTAGACGGTTAACGACGCCACCCAGAGACGCCGCCCCAGGGCTAGGCGTTATTCCCAACCCGCCTGCCAATTATGTCTCGGGGTCCTGTCACCGTGCACCCGCGCGGCAGTACCCTCGTCCGTTAAACGCACGGGGGACCCCGCCCATGACACGCTCCGGCCGAGGCGGCTCCGGCCGCAGGTGGATCACCGGCTGGCCTGAGGGGTTCTGTTCGTTTACCCTGGGTGCGAGCATTACGACCTGTTTCTCGAATATGTGGGAGCCGCATGCCCGGATACGCCATCCTCGCACACCCCTGGTGGGTTCCGCTGCTCTTCGTGCTGGCCGTCGGCCACACGCAGAACATCTGCGTCACCCTGTACCTGCACCGCTCCGTCACTCACGAAGGGGTGAAGTTCCGTCCGGTGGTAGAGCATTTGATGCGGTTCTGGCTGTGGGTCACGTCGGCCGCCGTGACCCGCGAGTGGGTCGCCGTGCACCGGAAGCACCACGCTTGCGCGGACAAGGAAGGCGATCCCCATTCCCCGGTCGTGGCTGGTTTCTGGGGGATCGTGCTCGGCGGTGTGTTCTTCTATCAGAAAGCTGCGCGCGATTCGGCCCTGGTGGAGAAGTACGGGGATGGCTGTCCGGACGACTGGGTGGAGCGGCACCTCTACCAGGGCAAGCGTTTGCTAGGCATCGCTCTGATGCTCTTCATCGACATTTACCTCTTCGGCATCGGGCTCGGCCTTCTCGTCTGGTCGGGGATGGCGATCTGGATGCCGATCATGGGAAACATCATCAACGGCATCGGACACGCTCTCGGGTACCGGAACTTCGGCACGAGGGACCACAGCCGGAACATCTACCCGTGGGGGATCTGGATACTCGGCGAGGAGCTTCACAACAACCACCACGCCGACCCCCGGTCCGCCAAGTTCAAGGCTCGCTGGTTCGAGTTCGACGTCGGCTGGATCTACATCAAGATCCTCTCGTTCCTGCGGCTGGCACGCGTCGTCTACGCCCGCTCTCAGAACGCGAAGGAATTCGCGGCCAAGCACTACACCGACAAGGTGGCCAAGCCGGTCGGCCAGAAGCTGGACCGGGCGGGCGAGGAGCTGGAGAAGGCCAAAGCGCGAATCGACCAGGCCAAGACGGAGGCCCAGGCCGCGTTGCGACCGCCGGAACCCGGAGTCGACTAGGAGCAACGGTTCTGAAGCCACTGCGGTTCGCACTCGTGGCCGCCATGTCCGCCGTCGCCTGCACGGCCGGAGACGGGAGCCGCCAAGCCGAGCGGGACACCCTCTCCCAACGCCAGAGAGACAGCCTCGTGGGAGAGTTGCCGATCCCCGGCGCGAGGGGCGTGCACGGGGCGATGGACGTCGCCGACTCCGCCAAGGCGAGGCAACGGATGCTGGATACGATCGGCGGTTAGAGTTGGAGCCTCCCTGGGACTGGCGGTTTCCCGCAAAGTCCACTATCTGTCTCCCGAGCATCGTGCGAATCCTGGCTCCGAACGCCCCTGACGACTGCACCTAGACTGCACCCAGACAATCGCAAACGATCAGCAGACAGAGGAGAGGCCGATGTCCGCTGCAGATGTCACTAGAGAGCTCGACACCTTCATGGAGTGGGTGGTACGGCGGAACCCCGGAGAGCCGGAGTTTCACCAAGCCGTTGACGAGGTGGTCGAGACGTTGATGCCGTTCGTGATCGAGCACGACAAGTACCGCCGCGCGAAGATCCTCCAGAGAATGTGCGAGCCGGACCGCATCATCACCTTCCGGGTCACCTGGGTCGACGACGGCGGGGAAATCCACGTGAACCGCGCCTGGCGCGTCCAGTTCAACGACTCGATCGGTCCCTACAAGGGAGGATTACGCTTCCACCCGAGCGTAACCCTGGGGACGCTCAAGTTCCTCGGATTCGAGCAGACCTTCAAGAACGCTCTCACCGGCTTGCCCATGGGCGGCGCCAAAGGGGGCGCGAATTTCGATCCGAAGGGAAAGAGCGACAACGAGGTCATGAACTTCTGCCAGTCCCTCATGACCGAGCTCTATCGACACATCGGTGAGAACACGGACGTCCCCGCCGGGGATATCGGCGTCGGTGCGCGTGAGATCGGCTACCTGTTCGGCCAGTACAAGCGCTTGGCGAACCGGGTGACGGGGGTGCTCACCGGCAAGGGGCTCTCGTTCGGTGGAAGCCGGGTGCGCAAGGAGGCGACGGGCTACGGCGTCGTCTACTTCACCGAGCACATGCTGGAGCGGATCGGCGAAGGCTTGGAAGGGAAGACGGCGGCGGTCTCCGGCTCGGGCAACGTCGCCATCTACACGATCGAGAAGCTCCTGGAGAAGGGGGTGAAGGTCCTTACGATCTCCGATTCCGCCGGCTTCGTGCACGATCCCGATGGGATCGACGAGGAGAAGCTGGCCTGGCTCAAGGACCTCAAGGAGGTACGTCGTGGCCGGGTCAGCGAGTACGCCGAGCACAACAAGAACGTCACGTTCCACCCGAAGACGAACCCGTGGGTCGTGCCGGTCGACCTGGCCTTCCCGAGCGCGACCCAGAACGAGCTGACCGGGACGGACGCGCGCACGCTGGTCGACAACGGCGTGATCGCCATCGGCGAGGGCGCCAACATGCCGACAGAGCCCGAAGGGGTAAGAGTCTTCGTGGACGCGAAGATCTGCTACGGGCTGGGGAAGGCGGCCAATGCGGGCGGCGTGGCCGTCTCCGGCCTGGAGATGAGTCAGAACGCGCTGCGCCTCTCCTGGACACACGCACAGGTGGACGCGGAGCTGAAGAAGGTGATGCGGAGCATCCACGAGCAGGCCGTGGAATACGGCGACACGGGCGAGTGGGTGAACTACGTGAAGGGTGCCAACATCGCGGCCTTCGTGAAGATAGCCGACGCGATGCTCGCGTACGGAGCGGTCTAGCACTCTGGGCTTCTGACGGTGGTTCCGAGCCCCGAAGACGACGAGCGCTTTCTTCGCCTCGCGATAGAAGCTGCACGTCGGGCCCGGGAGCGCGGAAACCATCCCTTTGGAGCCGTTCTCGTGGACTCGGCCTCGAGGGTCCTGCTCGAGGCCGAGAACTCCGTCCTCACCGATCGAGATCCGACGGCGCACGCCGAGCTGAGTCTGATCCGGACGGCGGGCGCGCGGTACGATCCCTCGGCACTCGGGGCCTGCACCCTCTATGCGAGCACCGAGCCCTGCCCGATGTGCTCCGGCGCGATCTATTGGGGAGGCATCCGCAGGCTCGTGTACGGGCTCGGCCAGTCCCGCTTCTACGAGCTCACTGGAGGCGGTGAGAAGCTCGCTCTCTCGTGTCGGGAGGTGCTGGCGGCCGCTTCCGAGCGGCTGGAGGTGGTCGGACCGCTGATCGAGGATGAGGCCGTCCAGGTTCACGAAGGGTTCTGGAGTCCGGCTGCCTGACCGGCTCAGGGAAGCCCCCGCGGTGGTTTCTGGGAGGGGCTTCCCGGTATTCGGATCGGCTGCGGTGGGATACCTTCGATGCTCCCGAACGAGACAACGGGATGCGAGGCAACCGAGGTGAATCTGAAGGAGGCGCAGGGATGTTTTGTGGACGATACGGGGTCGACTCCCGCGCGCCGTGGAGGCTGGCGCCGGTCGCGGTTGGACTGGTGGCTCTGAGCACGCTGATCACGTCGCGGGCGACTGCCCAGGAGAGGTCGGCAGGAGCAGTTGCGCCTCCCGCCGCCAAGGTCGTGCCGAAGGAGCTGGAGAAGCACGGCCACGTCCGGGTTGACGACTACTACTGGTTGAATCGACGCGATGACCCCGCGGTCATCGCGTATCTGGAGGCGGAGAACGCCTACACCGAGTCCGTGATGGCCCACACGGAGGACCTCCAGGCGGCGCTGTTCGAGGAGATCAAGGGCCGCATCAAGCAGACGGATCTTTCCGTGCCGTACCGCGAAGGCGGTTCCTACTACTACAGCCGAACGGAGGACGGGCAGGCGTACCCGATCTATGCCCGGAAGAAGGGGTCGTTGGAGTCGCCCGAACAGGTGATGCTGAACGTGAACGAGCTGGCGGAGGGCCATGAGTTCTACGTGGCGGCGGGCCGGCGCGTGAGCCCGAGCGGGAACTTGCTGGCGTTCGCCGAGGACAAGGTCGGCCGGCGTCTGTACACGCTTCGCTTCCTGGACCTGGACACCGGAGACTTCTTGGATGAGGAGATCCCGGGCACGTCGGGAGGGAGCGCGTGGGCGGAGGACAACCGCACGATCTTCTACGTGAAGCGCGACCCGGGTACCCTGCGAGCCTACCAGGTCTATCGGCATCTCCTCGGAACGGATCCATCGAAAGACGAGCTTGTCTACGAGGAGGAGGACGAGGAGTTCTCGTGCTACGTGTGGAAGACGAAGTCGAAGCGCTACGTCGTGATCTCGTGCAGCCACACGCTGGCCGACGAGCACCGCTTCGTGGAGGCGGCGCAGCCCGATCAGGAGTTCCGCGTCTTCCTCCCGCGCGAGCGCGGGCACGAGCACAACATCGACCACCATGGCGAGCACTTCTACGTCCGGACGAACGACGGCGCCCGGAACTTCCGTCTGATGCGGACTCCGGTGTCGCAGACCGGCAAGGCGTCCTGGGAGGACGTCATCGGTGCGCGAGATGAGGTGCTGGTGGAGAACTTCGAGATCTTCCGCGATCATCTCGTAGTCATCGAGCGGAGCGACGGTTTGCGCCAGATTCGGATCCGGTCATGGTCCGGCGATGAGGAGCACTACGTCGATTTCGGCGAGCCGGATTACCTCACGTGGATACAGGACAACCGTGAGATGGACACTCAGCTCCTTCGGTTCGGCTACGAGTCGATGAAGACTCCGGATTCCGTCTACGACTACGACATGAGTACGAGAGAGAGGCTCCTGCTGAAGCGGGAAGAGGTCCTCGGCGGCTTCGACACCGAGGACTACGTGACCGAGCGGCTCTACGCGCCGGCCCGGGACGGAACCCGCATACCGATCTCGCTCGTGTACCGGAAGGGAGCGAAGCGAGACGGCAACAACCCGCTCGTGCTCTACGGCTACGGCTCCTACGGGGCCAGTATCGATGCCTCCTTCGGTTCGTCGAGGCTCAGCCTGCTGGATCGAGGGTTTGGCTACGCCATCGCCCACATCCGGGGCGGCCAGGAGCTGGGCCGCTCCTGGTACGAAGACGGAAAGCTCCTGTTCAAGAAGAACACGTTCACCGACTTCATCGACGTGGCCGAGTACCTGATCGGGGAGGGCTACACGAGTCCGGACCTCCTCTTCGCGCGAGGAGGGAGCGCCGGCGGGCTCCTCATGGGCGCGATCGCGAACCTGCGCCCGGACCTGTGGAAGGGCGTCGTGGCCCACGTCCCGTTCGTGGACGTGGTGACGACGATGCTGGATGAGTCGATCCCGCTGACCACCTTCGAGTACGATGAGTGGGGCGATCCCAACGAGAGGGAATACTACGACTACATCCTCTCGTACTCGCCGTACGACAACATCGAGGCGAAGGATTACCCGAGTATGCTGGTCACCACGGGGCTGCACGACTCGCAGGTCCAGTTCTGGGAGCCCGCCAAGTGGGTGGCCAAGCTCCGGGCGCTGAAGACCGACGACAACGTGCTCCTCCTGAAGACGAACATGGAAGCCGGGCACGGCGGCGCGTCGGGACGCTACAAGCGGTACGAGGAGCTCGCCCTGGAGTACGCCTTCGTGCTGGATCAGCTGGGGATCGCCGAATAGCTGCCCGGACGCCCGGCTTCTAGCGGCGTCTCGTCGCCTCGATGCGGATCGCGGTCTTCGGCGCCGGCGCGGTCGGCGGCTACTTCGGTGGTCGCCTCGCCGAGGCTGCCGATGACGTTGTGTTCATCGCGCGCGGCGGCCAGCTGGCGGCCCTGCGTGAGCATGGCCTGCGCGTCGAAAGCGTCGTCGGTGACTTCGCCGTTGCTCCGGCCGAATGCACGGACGATCCCGAAGAAGTCGGTCCGGTCGAGCTCGTCCTCGTGGGTACGAAGGCCTGGCAAGTCGGAGAAGCGGCTCTGGCGATGAAGCCGCTCGTCGGTCCGGACACGACCGTTCTTCCGTTGCAGAACGGAGTGGAGGCGCCGGACCAGCTCTCGGCCGTCCTGGGGAGAGAGCGCGTGCTGGGCGGGCTGTGCCGGATCATGAGCTTCCTGGCGGAGCCGGGCGTGATCCGCCACGTGGGGGCCGAGCCGGTGCTCACCTTCGGCGAGCTGGACGGACGGGAGACCGAGCGTTCCCAACGAATCCTCGACGCGTTCGGGAGAGCGAGAGGCATGCGTGCCGAGCTCGTTCCGGACGTTCAGGTCGAGCTCTGGCGGAAGCTGCAGATGATGGCGGCTACCAGCGCCGTGGGAGCCGCGGCCCGCAAACCGTTCGGCGTGCTCCTGGAGCTGCCCGAGACGCGGCGGTTGCTGAAGGCATGTATGGACGAAGTCTGGAACGTGGCCGTGGCCCGTGGCGTCGCGCTTCCCGAGGAGGAGGCCGAGAGGACCATGGCGTTCCTCGAACAGCTGCCCGCCGACGGCATGACCTCGTTGTATCGGGACATGGATGCGGGACGCCCGTCCGAGCTCGAGGCTCAGCTCGGAGCCGTCGTGCGGTTGGGTGCAGAGGTCGGAGTCGATACACCGGTCTGCGGCACTCTGTACGCCGCGCTGCTGCCCTCCGAGTTGGGGGCGCGCGGCGAACTTCCGGCCACCGACTGACCCGAACCTCTCTTCTCTCTCTCCGTCAGCACCGGCTCGGCGCATGAGAAGCCTGGACCTCCTGATCGTTGTCGCCTCCCTGGTTGGGCTGATCCTTCTGGCGGGCCGGCTGGCTCGCGGACAGAGGGACGCTACCGACTACTACCTGGGCGGCCGTCGCCTCTCCGCCTGGGCCCTCGGAGTGAGCCTCGCCGCCAACCAGGTTAGTGCCATCTCGCTCGTCGGAGCTCCCGCTTTTGTGGCGCTGCGAGAGGGTGGCGGGCTTACGTGGCTGCAGTACGAGCTGGCCGTCCCGCTTGCGATGGCCGCGCTCGTTCTCTGGGGAGTGCCGGTCCTGCGTCGCGCCCGAGGCGCGAACGTATATGCTGCGATCGAGGATCGCCTCGGACCCGGCGCCCGCCGGCTCCTCGCCTCCTTCTTCCTGGTTGGACGAGGGCTCGGGACCGGGGTGATCCTTTACGCCTCGGCGCTTGTCGTGGCAGCCCTAACCGGCTGGGGGGTGGCCGGGAGCCTCTGGATCGTCGCTGTGGTCGCCGCCGTCTATACGACGCTCGGCGGGCTCGTTGCCGACGTCATCTCCGATGTCCTCCAGTTCGGTTTGCTGTGGGGAGGCACGCTCCTCGTTACGATCGTGCTCGTCGTTCGTCTGGCCGGAGAGGGCGACATCCTCGAGCTCGTCGAGCGATCGAGGCTGGTCCCACTCGAGCTGGCGGGTCACGGCCTCGGCGATGGCGCCACGTTCGCCTTCTGGCCGATGCTCTTCGGCGGCTTCTTCCTCTACCTGGCCTACTACGGCTGCGATCAGACCCAGGCGCAGCGGATCCTCGCTGCATCGACCGACGGCACGGCCAGAAAGGCGCTGTTTCTGGCCGCCGTGCTTCGCTTTCCTCTCGTGCTCACTTACTGCGCCTTCGGCGTGCTTCTCGCCGCGTTTCTCGCGGCGGAGCCGTCCTTCGCCGCCGGGCTCGCCGGTAAGCCGCCCGATGCCCTGGTCCCGGAGTTCGTGGTCGCCTATCTGCCGGTGGGAGTTCTCGGCGTGGCGGTGGCCGGCTTTCTGGCGGCCGCGCTCTCTTCGATCGATTCGGCTCTCAATTCCATGTCAGCCGTGACGATGGAAGAGTTCTTCACGTCAGGGGGCGAGTCCGCTGGCCGCGTTCGCATCCTCTGGGCACGGTTCGGCACGCTGGCCTGGGGCGCCTGGGCTGCCGCAGCCGGCTGGTGGCTCTCAACCAGCGGCGAGACGGTGATCGAGACGATCAATCGGGTCGGCAGCGTCCTCTACGGGCCGATGCTGGCCCTATTCCTCCTGGCCTGGCGCTCGAAGCGTGCGGACGGACGCTCAGCGGTGGTCGGCGGGCTGGCTGGCGTGGCCGCCAACCTTCTCCTTGCCTACGGAGCCCCGGCCGTCTCGTGGCTTTGGTGGAACCTGGCCGGCTGCTTGGTGGCCGTGCTGATCGGCCATTTTGGCGGAAGGCGCGACGGGATTCCGAGCTCCGGCGATCGGCCGCGTACGGGTGCCGTGGGTGCCCTTGCTGTCGCGCGAGCCGACAAGCAAGCACGGCGGCTGGCATGGCTCCTCGTGGCCGAGTTTGCCGCTATCCTCTCCCTCCTCGTGGCCCTCACCGTCATCTTCCGCTGACCGAAACCGCTTCCAGCGTACCCTGCGTATTCGAAATCGCAGCCTCGCGTATTGAACATCCGGAACCGGCATGCCGTTCCGCGCAGGTCCTCCTTATGTTGTGGGGCCGGATCTTACGGTGCCGGGCAGCAGTCACCCTCGACGGCAACGTGGATTAAACCAAGGGTTCGCATGCAGCGAAGCGTCGGGAGGGCCTTTTGGGCGGCCGCGTCGCTCCTTCTCCTTCCGTTGAGCGGCTGCGGTGCCGTCAACAAGATGGCCGCCAACAGCGTGACGGAAGTGATGGAATCGACCGCCGAGGTGTGGTCGTCTGGGGACGATCCCGAATTCGTCTGCGAGTCCATGCCCTTCGCGCTCTCGACGGTCGAGGGTCTGCTCACGGAGCAGCCCGAGAGCGACCGGCTGCTGCTCAACGCGACCCAGGGATTCGCCCAGTACGCATACGTGTGCGTCGAAACCGACGCGATCCTCCTGGAGGAAGAGGACTACGAGAGCTCGAAGCAGCAGCTGGAACGCGCGCTGAATCTGTTTCTCCGGGCCAAGAGGTACGGCATGCGAGGCCTCGAGCTGGCGGATCCAGAGCTCGAAGAGCGCCTGCTCGTCGACCCCGAGGGTGCGGTTGCCGGCACTACCTTGGAGGACGTTTCGCTGCTCTATTGGACCGCGGCCGCTTGGGGTGCGGCGATCTCACGAGGCAAGGATCGTCCGGACCTCATCGCCGACTTGCCGGCCGTGATCGCGATGATGGAGCGCGTCCTGGAGCTGGATGAGACGTTCAGGGATGGCTCCATTCACGACGTGTTCATCATGCTGCGCGGCCTTCCGGCCAGCATGGGCGGGTCTCCCGAAGAAGCGCGCAAGCATTTCGATCGTGCTCTCGAGCTGAACGGCGGGCGGCTGGCGGGTACCTATGCTACTTACGCCACGAGCGTGATGTTGCCGGAACAGGAGCGGGAACGCTTCGAGCGGCTGATGCTGGAGGCGCTGGCTATTGATCCCGACGAGGATCCGAGCCATCGACTCCAGAACCTCATCGCGCAGAAGCGGGCCCGCTACATGCTCGATCACGTGGAGGACTACTTCCTGGAGTAGGAAAGGGAGAGGGATGACGTGGAGGCATAGGCACCGGGTGCTCCGGGTCGCCGCGCTCGCGATCGGATGCCTGGTCGCGCTCGGGCCTGACGACGCTCACGCCCAGGGGGCCCGCGTAAAGCTCGCCACGCTCGCGCCCGACGGCTCGCCGTGGCACCGCATACTCGAGGACATGGGTCACGAGTGGCAGCAGGCCACGAACGGGAGGGTGCGGCTCGTCATCTACCCGGGCGGCGTCGCGGGCGACGATCAGGCTACGCTGCGCAAGATCCGGCACGGGCAGCTCCAGGCGGCGACGCTGACGGTTGCGGGCCTCGCCGAGCTGGACGATGCGTTCAACGTCTTCCAGATCCCACTCTTCTTCGCCTCGATCGAGGAGTTTTTCTTCGTACTCCATCGCCTGGGGCCGCTGCTGAGTCAGCGACTGGCGGAGCAGGGGCTCGTGACCCTCAACTGGAGCTATGGCGGGTGGCTGCACTTCTTCTCGAAGGTCCCGACGCGCACGGTTTCGGATCTCAAGCGTCTGAAGATGTTCACGACCGCCGGCAACGACCGGATGGTGAGGCTCTGGAGGCAGAACGGGTACAACCCGGTGGTCCTCTCGCCGACCGACATCATGGTCGGTCTGCAGAGCGGGATGATCGACGGTCTGCCGGCTCCGCCGCTCGGGGCCCTCGCGTTTCAGTGGTATCGGCACACGCCCTACGTGCTTTCTCCGGGCGTCGCCCCCCTGATGGCTGCCACAGTCATCGACAAGAGAGCCTGGGAGAAGATGTCAGAGGACGACCGTGAGGCGCTCCTCGAGTCGGCTCGTCGGGCTGGCGAGCGGCAGGCCGACGAGATTCCCGAGAAGGACGAGGAGTCTCTCGCGGAGATGATCATGCGAGGACTCCAGGTGATTCGTGTGGAGCTGGGCGAGGATTCGGACCCGTGGCAAGCCGCGGCGGACTCTTTCGCGGAGAGTTTCCGCGCGAGCCTGGTTCCCGAAGAGGTCTTCGATCTGGCTCTCCGGTATCGCGCCGAATTCCGGCGCGGCCCGGCGGCCGCGGCGGGCTCGAGCCCCTGATCCGGCTCCGAGAGACAGAAGCGGACAATCCCCTGTCGTTGAAAGCCTTCCGGAAGTCCGAAGAGGTGATTGCCAGCCTCGCCCTGGCGGCGATGGTCCTGCTGCCGCTTATCGAGATTCCGCTCCGAAGGTTCGGCACCGGCATTCCAGGCGCCATCTCCGTGGAGCGGCACCTGACGCTCTGGGTGGCGTTCCTCGGTGCTGCGCTTGCCGCTCGTGAAGGACGGCTCCTCTCCCTCGCCACCGGACAGCTGCTCCCTGAAGGCAAGTTAAGAACGGCGGGGGGGCGCCTCGCTTCGGCCGTAGCGGTCGGAGTGTGCGCGCTTTTCTTCCGGGCGGGCATTGATCTCGTTGTGGAGGAGGCGGCCGCCGGCACGATGATCACCCGCGGCCTGCCCGTCTGGCTCGCGCAGATCGTCATGCCGGTAGCCTTCCTCTTGATCGGCTTGCGGTTGGTCTGGCGGTCGGCCGACAGCTGGAAGGGGCGGTCGGTTGCGATCCTGGGTGTTGTCCTGGGTCTTCTGCTGGCTCAGTTCCCCGGACTGTTGGAGGCGCACCCGAGCTGGCCGGGCCTCACACTCGTGCTCGTCGCCACCCTTTTAGGAAGCCCGATCTTCGCTGCGCTCGGGGGGATCGCCGCTCTGCTCTTCATGGCGGAGGGAGTCCCGCCGGTGGCAGTCCTGATCGAGACGTACAGCATATCGGTGAATCCGACTCTCGCCGCGATTCCGCTCTTCACGCTGGTCGGTTTCCTTCTCGCCGAAGGGAAGGCGTCATCGAGGCTTCTGAACGTCTTTCGCGCCTTCGTAGGCTGGGCGCCTGGTGGAACGGCGGTCGTCTGCGCCTTCGTCTGCGCCTTTTTCACCGTCTTCACCGGCGGCTCGGGGGTCACGATTCTCGCCCTCGGCGCCCTCCTGTTCCAGGTTCTCCGGGAGGATCGCTACAACGAACGGTTCTCGCTCGGTCTACTGACGGCGTCCGGCTCGCTCGGTCTGCTTCTTCCGCCGGCTCTTCCCCTGATCCTCTACGGGATCGTCGCGAGCGTTCCCATCGAGGACCTGTTCATCGGAGGCATAATCCCCGGGATCCTGCTGGTCTCACTGGTCGCGGCCTGGGGGGTCCGGGAGGGGATCAAGAGCGGGGTCCGGCGCAGGCCGTTCGAGCGGCGGGAGGCGGCACGGGCGCTCTGGGAGGCCAAGTGGGAGCTGTTCCTGCCTATCGTGGTGCTGTTCGTGATCTTCAGGGGAATCGCCACGCTGGTGGAAGCGGCGGCGCTCGCGGCGCTCTATGCCTTCGTCGTCCAGTGTTTCGTGCACCGGGACGTGTCGCTGGGCAGCGACCTGGCGCGCGTGTTCCGCCAGTGTCTCGTGCTGATCGGCGGAGTGCTGCTCATCCTCGGGATGGCAATGGGGTTCAGCAGCTACATGGTGGACGCGATGATACCAAGTCGCGCGCTCGAGTGGGTGCAGAGCAATATCGACTCGCGGATCGTCTTCCTGCTCTGCCTCAACCTCTTCCTTCTCCTGGTCGGCGCTGTGATGGACATCTTCTCGGCGACCGTGGTGATCGTTCCGCTCATCGTGCCCCTCGGCGCGGCGTTCGGCGTGCACCCGATCCACCTGGGTATCATCTTCGTGGCCAACCTCGAGCTCGGGTACCTGACGCCTCCCGTCGGGCTGAACCTCTTCCTCGCCTCCTACCGATTCGATCGGCCGCTGCTGGACCTCTATCGCGCCGCCGTGCCGTTCCTCCTCATCCTGGGCGTGGGGGTTCTCCTCATCACATACATCCCGTTCCTGACGACAGGTCTCCTGGCGGCGCTCGGAAGGTAGCTGGGCAGAAGCGGACTGCGGGCTAGTCGGAGCTCTCGTCCAGGTTCTCCGCTTTCCAGCGCATCGACATGAGGATCCGGTTCCTGGCGCTCGGGTGATCGTAGAAGAGCCACTCCTCGAGCGGCCCCGGATCCACCTTCCGGTACTCTCCGAGCTTGAGGATGATCGTCGAGAACCCGTCCGGCTCGCGCGCGGCGTTCAAGCCGTAGATGTCGGCCTCGACCTCGATAGAGCGAATGAATCCGTTGGTGATCGGGCTGATTGCCACGGAGTAGAGCGAGAAAAGGACGAGGAAGAGCGGAAGGCCCGCCACGTCCCCCACGTCTCGCACGCCCCACGTGGAGCCCCAGCGAGCCAGCGCCCTGTCGAATCCCCACCGAACGAAGACGAAGCCGACGACGAGCACGATGCCGAAGAAGACGAAGAACTCCCGGACCGCGTGCAGGACGAAGTGGCCGATCTCGTGAGCCACGACCGCCTCGATCTCTTCGTCGGTCCCTCGGTCGAGCAGGTTGTCGTTGAGGGAAATGCGCGTCGTGCCCAGGAATCCGCTCACGTTCGCGCTGATCTTCGTCGTCCGCTTCGAGGCGTCGTACTGGTATACCTCGTCGGCTGGAACGCCGTTCGCCCGAGCCATGGCGAGCACCCGATCCTTCAGCGATCCTTCGTCCAGCGGCTCGTACCGGTTGAAGAGCGGGGCGAGATAGACGGGCGAGATGAAGGCGACCACGGCCAGGAACGCCAGGCTGACCCCGGCTCCCCAGATCCACCAGGTGCGCGGAGCGCGTCGGATGGCACCGTACAGAAGTACGAGAAGGACACTCACGAGGACGAGCGAGATGGCCAAACCGATGAATCGATCGGAGACATACCCGCCCAGGCTCTGCGTGGAGAAACCGTACCGGTGCTCTCGGATGAAGCCCGCGTAGACCGACAGTGGCAGGAGCAGGACCGTGGTGATCAGAATGTACTGCACGCCGTAGAGGACCGTCTGGAGCGGCTTCTTGCCGGATATGCGCTCCGCGGTCTCCCGCATCCGGGTCGAGAGCCCCGTGTTCAGCAGGAAAAAGGCCACGGCGAGCCCGTAGAACAGGCTGATGATGCCCAGCCAGTAGCCGCCTTCGGTGTACTCCTTCGACTTGGCTCTCGTCTCTTCATCCAGGGTCGCTAGGTAGGCTTCCGTGGCCTCTTCGGGGTCGAAGGCCTCCTGGCTGGTGGCGGTCGGCGACGTGGGGTCCGTGACGATGGCCGGCTCATCCGGGGCCGGAGGCTCGGCCATCGCCTGCACGGCCGCCGCGCCCGGAGCGATGGCCGCCTGGACGGCCGCCGCCCCCGGAGCGATGGCGGCCAGCACCCACAGCGCCCCGGCGAGTGCCACTAAACCACCTCGACAGCTTCCGATGACTCGCATGCTCCTACTCCTCCAGTTCGGCGCGCAGGAACGCCAACGTCCGAGCCCAGGCCTGCTCGGAGGCGCGCAGGTTCTTGCCTTCTCGACCGCTCTGCTGCCGCAGGAAGCCGTGTCCCGCGCCGTCGTAGATCTCGGTCTCATATACCTTCCCGAGGCCGTCCATCTCCTCCTTCGCCGGAGGGATCGTCGCGTTCACGCGTGCGTCATCGCCTCCGTAAAGACCCAGCACCGGGGCTCGGATCGCGGCCAGTGATTCCGTAGGGGGAGAGCCACCGTAGTAGACGATGGCCGCATTCAAGCCATCCCACGCCGTCGCGAAGCGGAAGCTCGTCGAGCCGCCCCAGCAGAAGCCGACGCTGCCCACCTTGGAGGTGGCCGACGGGAGCGCAGTGGCGTAGCCGGCCGCGGCTCGAAGCCGACGGTTCACCTCGTCACGGTCTAGTTCTCGAATCGCCTTTCGAACGTCCTCCGACGCAAAGGAGTCGGTGCCGCCGCCGTCGTGGCCCTTCCCGCTCAGCAGGTCCGGGGCGATCGCGATGAAGCCTTCGGAGGCCAGCTGATCGGCGACGCCCCGCACCCAGTCCGTGAGCCCGAAGATCTCGTGGATCACGACCATGACCGGGGCCTTGTCGCTTCGCTCCGGGTAGACCGCCCAGGCCGTTACCATGTCGCCGTCTCCGGCGTCGTACTCGATCCACTCTCCGTGTCGCGGGGATTCCGCGAGGCGGGAGACGGCGAGCTCGGCGTCGGGAGGCAGCTCCGGCACTTCCTGGGTCTCGGCCGGGGTTGCGGCCCCGAGACCGGCGATCACGGCGGCCAGGGCTGTGGCGCTTCTCGCGGCATCGATCATTCTGCCTCCTCCGCTTTCGATCTCATGGTGGTCGTCCCTGGAAGACACGCGTGAGCGGTAGGCCTGCTTCCCGTCTCCGCTGGAAACCCACGCACGAACGGGAGAATCTAGCGTCACCGGCCGGCTGGCGAACGACCTCACCAGGGTTTGACGGTGAAAGCGGGGGTGTGTACTAGTAGGACGACTGCACAACTCCCGTCCCATCCAAGGAGGATTCGATGAAACCCAGACTTTCCCTAGTCCTGGCGCTTGGCGCGGTGCTGACGCCGCTGCTACTGCCTCAACCGGCGTCCGCCCAGGAGGAGCAGCCGGCGAGCATGGCCGCCTACTTCTACTGCAACCAGTCCCGAGCGGCGCGGGCCGACACGATCGTGAACGAGTACTTCGCGCCGATCTACGACAAGCACCTGGCGGCCGGCAACATCACGGCGTGGGGCTGGCTCTCTCACCGGATCGGCGGAAAATGGCGCCGCCTCGAGTACTACACCGCGCCGTCGCGGGAGGCCCGCCTGACGGCGAGAGAGGCGATGATCGAAGAGTTCCAGGCGGACGATTCGGGCTTGGGCCAGGAGTTCAACGACATCTGCCCGGCGCACGATGACTACATATGGAACTTCGAGGGCGGCTCCGGTGAGGCCGGAAGCGGTTCCCGGCCGGAGTGGGGACTCTCGATGTACTTCGAGTGTGACTTCGCTCGAGAGGACCTGGCCGACGAGATCTATCTGAACGTCTTCAACGGCGTGTTCGACGCGGCGGTCGCGGACGGGACGATCAGTGGCTGGAGCTGGCACTCCCACGACGTGGGTGGGAAGTATCGCCGGCTCGGCGTGATCGACGGCACGAGCGTCAACGCCGTGCTGGATGGGCGAGATGCGATATTCGAGCAGATCAACGAGATGGCGGAGGGCGCGCTCGGAGTGTTCTCGGAGACTTGCCACTCGCACACGGACTACGTCTGGAATATCGAGATCTCCAGGCCGTAGAGCCGCGCAGGCTGGCGATGCCGCGAGTCGGCGCAGGCGCCAGCCGAAGCTCGGACTCAGAGCGAGAGCCCCGTCGATGCGGGGCTCTCGTCGTTTCGCGAGCTTGGAGCCGCATGGGAGCTCACCGAGGGGTGTTTCGCGTCTCGTAGATTGCCCGAACCGTCTCGATCGTATCCGCCTCCGCCGAACCCTTGTCCTCCCGGTAGCCCTTCACCCTCGCGAAGCGCAGCGCCAGCCCGCCCGGGTATTTCGGGCTGGCCTGGACCTCGTTGAAGGCGATCTCCACGACGAGCTCTGGACGGACGATCACCGTGATTCCCTCGCGTCGGGTCTCCAGGGAGAGCAACCGCTCCGTCTGCCAGGCGAGCATGGCGTCGGTCATGCCCTTGAACGTCTTCCCCAGCATGATGAAACCCCCGCTCTCGGGGTTCCGGGCGCCGAGGTGGAGATTGCTGAGCCGGCCGCGGCGCCGTCCGTGGCCCCACTCGGCGGCCAGGACCACGAGGTCCAGCGTGTGGGCGGGCTTGATCTTGAGCCAGGCGCGGCCGCGGCCGCCGGCCGCGTAGGGCGCGTCCAGCATCTTGGCCATCACGCCCTCGTGCCCCGTTTTCATGACCCGCTCAAGGAAAGCCGAGGCCTGTTCGGTCTCCTCGGTCACCAGGTGATCCAGCCTCAGGTCACCCGGCACGGCGTCGGTGAGAGCCGCGAAGCGCTCGGCGGCCGGCTCGTCGATCAGGGCCGCTCCGTCCAGATAGAGGCAGTCGAAGAAGAAGGGGCTCAGCGGCGTCTCCGCTCGGACGCGCTCCACGTCCAGCCGACTCGAGAAGCGGCTCATCGTGACCTGGAAGGGGAGGGGAGCGCCGTCGGAGTTCAGCGCGATCGCCTCTCCGTCGAGGATGATCTCGCGGACGGGCAGGGCCCGGGCCGCCTCGACGATCTCCGGCAGGGCCGGCGTGACGTCGTTCAGCCGCCGGGTGAAGATGCGGATGTCCTCGCCGGACTTGTGGAGCTGGATTCGCGCTCCGTCCAGCTTCGGCTCGAAGGCGGCGCGCTCCAGATGGCCGAGGGCCTCGTTCACATCCTCGGCGGCCTGGGCAAGCATCGGTTGAACGGGCCTGAAGAGCTCGATCCCGAGCTGCTGGAGCGCCTCAGATCCGCCGGCCAGTGCCGTGCGCGCCACCTCCCCGGGGTCGTTCGTGAGCATCACGGCACGGCGTACCCTCGTTCTCGGAACGCCGCCGGCGACCGCCACGGCATCGATCATCAGGCCGGCCTGGGCTCCCTGCCGGAGCTCTCCGAAGATCAAGTGTCGGAGAAAGACCTGCTCGGGCTCGGTGGCGCGCTGAAGGAGGTCGCGAAGGAGCCGAACGCGCTCACCCGTCGAGCCCGGACCGCTCACCTCCACCATCCCCTGGAAGGCGTCGTCCACATCCCGGAGGGTGAGTGCCGCGGTCGACGCCGCGGCTTCGGGGTCAGCCTTTCGTAGCGCCGCCGGTCCGATCCCGGGCCGGCCCTGGGGGAGCTCGCCCGACAGATACTTGACCCCGATCGGAATCTCGTCCGGATCCATATCCACGAGGACCTCCGCCAGCAGGTCGATCTTGGCTTTTCGGCCTCCCGTCTCGGTCAGCCGCTGCCGGGTCTCGACCAGCCGCGCGAGCCTCACGCCTGGTTGCTAAGTGGCATCGTCGGTGCCTCGCTGTTTGGCTCTGTACGCAATCGTTGAACAGTTCCGGAACAAGGTGCCTTCCCAGAAGAAGGGGCGGTGACGCCGGAAGCCCCGCAAGTCGAAGCGGCAAGCGCTCCAACGAAGCTCGCGGACCGTATGGCACCGAGTTTGAGATTCATGAGCGCGTCGCCACGGACATCAGGGGAGTGAGTCGGTGGCGCGGAGCCGAACGCGGAGCCAGTTCATGAAGGACTCACGGAGCCACCGCGCCGCGATTGCGGTGCGCCGATCCGCCATCATCTTGGCGACCGTTCTCCTGGGATCGCTCCTGTACGAAACGATCGGCGGGCGGCAGGCTCGAGGCGGTGCGTGTGCCGAGAGCACGGAGGAAGGCTTCCTGCAGAACCTGAGCTTCGACGATCCCCGGTCGGCGTTCAACGGCGTGCGGCGGAGCTTCGACATCAACTCCAATCGCCTCAGCAACGCCGAGGGACCCGAGGTCTGGTACTCGGACCCACTGGGGCGGAACGCGCAAGCGCAGCCGTTTCCGGGGTCGATCCGTCAGTTCATCGTCCGGAAGGAGAACGACCGAGGGCCCCTGAACCCGAGCGGGCCCACGGTTGGATCAGAGCGCAACTACGGCGGGCCGGGGGTGCACGCGCCGAACTGACCTTCCGTCCCGGCGCTACTCCTCCGGCTCGTTCGTCACCTGCGCCCGGATGTAGTGCTGGAGGGCCCCTGCCTGGATCTCCGACAGCTCGGAGAACTGTGGCATGCCCATCTGACGGCGTCCGCCGCCGATCACGACCTCCACGAAGGCCTCGTGCGACAGCACGACCGGCGACGCTCTCAGGTCGGGCGCATTTCCGCCCGACACGGCGACGGGGCCGTGACAGAGGGCGCACCTGCCCTTGTAGATGGGCGCCCCGACCTCGACCAGCGTCGGGTCGACCTCGAATTCGGGGGCCTCGATCGGCTCGGGGATGAGTGGGGGCGGCGAGGGCGGCAGCTCCAGGTCGCCGCCGAGGGCGAAGGTGACCAGCCGGCGCGGGTGCACCCTATACGCCCAGCCGTGCTGCGCGGCCAGCGATCCGCCGAGGCCGGTCATCGCCGCGCCCCAGCCCACGAGCAGCGACACGTACTGCGTCCCATCGACCGAGTAGGTGATCGGCGGAGCCGAGATGCCGGAGCCTACATCGACGCTCCAGAGCACCTCACCGTCCTCCGCCCGGTAGGCGACGAGCCGCCCGTCTGCCCGACCTTGGAAGACGAGGCTTCCGGCCGTCGTCAGCGTGCCGGCGTTCCAGACCCCCGGAAGCGGTACCTCCCACACGGCTCGCTGCTCCACTGGATCCCAAGCCTTGAGAGCGCTCGTTCCGGCGTCGGCCGGGGAGTCTGCGCCGAAGAGGTGCACTCCCGCGCCGTCAAAGGTCCAGTGGGGGGACTCCCAGGTCACGACGTCGATACCCTCATCCGAGAAGACCCCAGCGATATCCATCGTCGGGACGTAGGCGAGGCCCGTTTCCGGGTTGAACGACATCGCATGCCAGCTGTGCGCGCCCCACGGGCTCGGGTATACCTCCGCCTCGCCGTCCTCGTACCGGGCGCCTTCGATCTCGACCGGTCGGCCCGTTTCCAGATCGATTTCCGACGCCCACGTCGTGCGGGCGAAGGGCTCGGCCGACAGAAGCTGGCCCGTCTCTCGGTCGATGACGTAGAAGAAGCCGTTCTTGGGGGCGTGGAGGAGGGCCTTCACCTCCCGGCCGTCGATCGTGAGATCGGCCAGCACGATGTCCATGTTGGAGTTGTAGTCCCACGCCTCGCGGGGCGTCGTTTGATAGTGCCAGCGGTACTCTCCCGTCTCCGCATCCAGCGCCACGATGGAGCAGAGGAAGAGATTGTCGCCGCCCTCGGGGCTCCGGATCTTAGGGTTCCACGGGGCCCCGTTTCCGGTTCCCAAGTACACGACGTCGAACTCGGGATCGTAGGTGATCCCGTTCCAGACCGTGCCCCCGCCGCCGAACTTCCACCAATCGCCCGTCCAGGTCTCGGCAGCCATCGCCATCGCCTCGTTCTCGAAGCCGTCCGCCGGGTTCCCCGGCACGACGTGCCACCGCCAGGCCTCCTCGCCCGTGGCCGCGTCGTACGCCGTCACGTAGCCGCGGATAGCGCCGAGCTCGGTCCCGCCGTTCCCGATGATGACCTTGTCCTTGAAAACCTTCGGAACGCCTGTGATGAAGAGCGGTAGCTCAGGATCCACCGTCAGCTGGCTCCACAGCTCCGTCCCGTCACGAGCGTCTACCGCGATGAGGCGTCCGTCGTAGGTGGCCTGGTAGATCACGCCCTTCCAGAAGGCGATGCCGCGGCTGTAGTCGAACATGAACTGGAGCCGATCGCCCGCCGTCTCGATCACCTGAGGGTCGTGTTCCCAGAGCTGCTCACCGGTCTTCGCGTCCACGGCCCGGAGAACGTTGTAGCTTCCCTCGTAGTAGAGGACGCCGTCCACCACGAGCGGGGTGCCGACGAGCGACCGATCGTGGGGGAGATCCACGTACCAGGCGACGCCGAGCTCGGAGACATTGCCGTCATCCACCTGCGTGAGCGGGCTGAAGCGCTGTTCGCTGTAGTTCTGTCCGTAGGCGAGCCAGTTGTCGCCGTTCCCTACGGCAGCGAGCGCCGCATCGTCGACGACCGTTCCACCTTCCACGGATGTATCGGACTCCGATCGGTTCGTGGGCTCCGTGCAGCCGGCCATAGCGACGGCTGCCACGACCGCCACGGTCCACGGGAGCTTAGGCTTCATCCTGCCTCCTGGTTCTCCGGTCCGAGTTTGATCCAACAACGTGCAGCCGACCCACCGTCCCGGCCAGACCGGCCGGGCCGCCAGGACGTCCTTCCCCAGGCGCGGCACCAGCGGGTGTGCCGGTATGATCGGTTGACGCGAGGCCCCTCAACCCGCTAGTTCGTGGGGTCGCAGATTGCGCCGAGAAACGGCGATGCAACGGTTGAAGGGGATTCCTTGGCTCGAAAAAGGCCGAAGCTGAAGAAGTCCGGGCGTCGAAAGATGGGCCGCAAGAAGCGGCGCCAGCTGCACGATCGGCGGAAGAAGAAGAGATAGAGGGACCGTTCGGGCTCACGCCCCTCCCGGTGCCGGCTCTCGATAGCGGAAGGCACCCGGGAAGTCGGGCTCCGCCTCCTTCCGCTTTCCGCTCCATTCCGAGACGTCGATCCGCATGACGGAGGTACGCCGCAGCTCATCGGGAGTGATCGGCCGATAGTCGCGGCCGGGCCTCAGCTGCGGAGCGTACTTGTCGAGCAGCCGCTGGAGGCCCTCTTCCGCCTCTTCGGCGTCGGCGACGACCGTTGCCCTCCCGAAGGCCACCACGCCGGCGTATTCGACGCTGAACTCGAGCGCCTCGTCGGCGGGCAATAGCCGGCCCATCTCGAAGGCCGTGAAGGCGACGCGCTCGACCGCTTCGATGTTGCCCCGCGTTCGCCCGGTCCGCGCGGTGTGCACATAGATCGCGTGACGCGATTCGTCGTACACGAAGAGGTTGGAGTTCAGGAAAGGCTGCCCGTCATCCACCGTCGCGACGACGCCCACCGGGGCCGTCGCTAGAAACGCGCGGATCCAGCCGTCATCCATCGCCCGGTCGTTCCGGCGCATGCGCGTGGCTTTCTCCACTCCGATCTCCTCGCTCCTGGCTTAGCCGGCTGGGAGGTCTCGGCCCGTGTCGCCGGGTCTAGGCCGCTCGGTCGCCGAGGTGACGCGCGATCGCCTGGATGTGCTCGGGGGTCGTGCCGCAGCACCCGCCGATGATCCGCGCCCCCATCTCGGCCCACCGCTCCGCCTCCTCCAGATAGCGCGGCGGTGGATACTCGTCGGTGAACAGCCACTCGGGCGGGTCGAAACGGCCGATGTGCGGATAGAGTCCGCACGGCTCGCTCCGGCTCTCGAGCAGTTCGCGCAAGCCCGCGGTGGTGTCATCCGGCGGGGCACAGTTGACCATGACGGCGTCCGGTTCGAGTGGGGCGAGCGCCTCCTCCGCCTGAGCCATCGTCTCCCCGGTGAACAGCGCGCCATCCTCATCGCAGACGAAGCTGACCCAGCAGGGAAGCCCTGCCTCTTTTGCCGCCGCCAAGCCAACGGAGGCCTCCCGGATGCTGTTCACCGTCTCGAGGAGGATCAGGTCCGCCCCGGCGTCCGCGAGCACCTCCATGATCTCCCGGTACTCTCCCCGCATCTGGGCTTCAGAGGGAGCCAGGTCCGGACGGAAGCACCATTCGAGCGTCGTGACGGCGCCGGCGATCGCCACGGGCCGCTCCGCAGCCACGCTGGCGCGTGCCTCCTGCGCCAGCTGCACCGAGGCCGCCAGCAGCTCGCTCGCCCGATTCTCGAGTCCGGGCGCACCGATGTGCCGCATGTGGGCCTGGTCCCGGAAGTGTCCCAGGAAGCTGCGACGGGCCAGCTGGAAGCTGTTCGTCGTGAGCACGTCCGCTCCGGCGAGGATGTAGTCCGCATGAAGGTTCCGGATCGCATCCGGCTCGTCCTTCAGACGATGATCGGCCCAGGAGAGGTTCCGCCGGAGGATCTCGGTCCCGATGGCGCCGTCCAGGATGACCACGTCACCGCCGTCCATCCGGGAACGGATCGCGTCGTAGCTCATGCCTCCCCCTCTGCGCGGCCGAGCGCGTCGCGCAGAGCCGTTACGTGCGATGGCCCGGTGCCGCAGCACCCGCCCACGACGCGCGCTCCGGCATCTCGCCAGCTGGTGGCGGCCTCGGCGTAGCGGTCAGGCGGCCAGTCATCCGTGGCGGCGAACCGCGGGTGAAACTCGAACTTCCAAGAGGGAGGGTCGAACTTGCCGATGTGGGCGAAGGCGCCTACCGGCAGGTCGGTTTCGGCTGCCAGGCTCTCCACGGCCGGGCCGATGTCTTCCGGCGGTGCGCAGTTCACAAGCACGGCCTTCACCCCGAGGGCCTGCATGGCGCGGGCGCACTCTCCCAGATCGTCTCCCCCGAGCACCTTGCCCTCCGGGCCGATCACGAAGCTGGCCCATACCGGGAGTCCGGAGCTGAGAGCGGCCTCGGCCGCCGCTCGTGCCTCGCCGACGGTGTTCATGGATTCCAGGAGAATGAGGTCGACGCCGCCCTCCTTGAGCCAGGAGGCGATCTGCCAGTGCTCGGGGCGAGCCGCAGTCGGGTCGGGGGCCAGGTCCGGCCTGTAAGGGTGCTCGAGCGGCGCCATCACGCCGGCGATGGCCACGTCCCGTCCGGTGGTGCCGCGCGCCTGACGAGCGAGATCTACGGCCCGCAGCGTGAGCTCATGGGCGCGCGTCTCCAGCCCCGGCGCTCCGATGTGCCGCATGTGGCCCGGGCTGCGGAAGACGTTCAGGTAGAGGCGGTGGTTCAGCTGGAACGTGTTGGTGCGGATGACGTCGGCCCCGGCTTCGATGTACTCGACGTGGAGCGACGCGACCTCCTGCGGATCGGTACGAAGGCCGTGCCATCGCCAGCGCACACCGCGGCGCACGAGCTCGCTGCCCAGCGCCCCGTCGAGCAACGCGGGGCGATCCGCATCAAGTAACGCTTGGACGCGCGCGTAACCGGCCACGGCTGCCTCGATCCGATGAGTCGGTGAACGGCTGAACGAACGCGCCCAGTATGCTCGGCGCCTGCACGGCCCGGCAAGCGTGCATCTTCAACGTGCCGCCTCCCGGCGCCGAGCGGCTCGATGCGCACCCGCTGCCCTTGCTTCTCGACGATGCGGCTGCCATCTGAGAACGGTCGGCCCCCGTCGCGTCACGAGAGAGGAGACGGTCGGTGCTCAGAGGCACGCCGTTCCACCCCCGGACAGCAGCTCTCTGCCAGGCGCACAACTGGCGCCGCTGGGCCGGCTACATCGTGGCCGGATCGTACGAGCTCCTTCACGACCGCGAGTACTTCGCGATCCGCACCGCTGCCGCGCTGATCGACGTCTCACCTCTGTACAAGTACCGCGTCACCGGACCCGACGCGGAGCGCTTCCTGAACCGCCTGATCCCCCGCGACATGGCCCGTTGCGCGGTGCACCAGGTGCTGTACACCCCGTGGTGCGACCAGGCGGGCAAGATCATCGATGACGGAACGCTGTCGCGCCTCGACGCGGATGCCTTTCGCCTGACGGCGGCGGAGCCGAACCTGCGCTGGCTGCAGGACGTGGCCGCCGGCCTCGATGTCACGATCGAGGACATCACGGAGGCTCTGGCGGCGCTCGCGCTCCAGGGCCCGACCTCGCGGGAGATCCTCCAGCGGATCTCAGACGTCCCGCTGGACGACCTGGGCTTCTTCAGGCTCACCCACGCCCGGGTGGCTGGCATCCCGGCCACCATCTCGCGCACCGGGTACACGGGCGACCTCGGGTACGAGCTCTGGGTCGAGGCGGCCCACGCCGTGGCTCTCTGGGACGGGCTCGTGGAGGCCGGAGCCGCGTACGGCTTGATGCCGGCGGGTATGCTGGCGCTGGATGTGGCGAGGATCGAGGCCGGTCTGCCGCTCATCGACGTCGACTACATCCCCGCGAACAAGGCGCTGATCGAGGAGCGCAAGTCCTCCCCCTTCGAGTTGGATCTGGGCTGGACCGTAAAGCTCGACAAGGGTCCTTTCGTGGGCCGGCAGGCCCTCGTGGCAGAGAAGGAGAGGGGGCCGGGGTGGCAGTTCCAGGGTCTTGAGATCGCGTGGGATTCGATCGAGCGGCTCTACGCCGACGCAGGGCTCCCGCCCGGGCTTCCGACTACCGCGTGGCGCACCTCGGTGCCGGTGTACTCGGGGGGAGAGCAGGTCGGATACGCGACGAGCGGATGCTGGTCTCCGATTCTCAAGCAATACATCGCCCTGGCTCATCTCCGGTCCGGGTGGGCCGGCCCGGGTACCCGGTTGGAGATGGAGGTCACCGTCGAGCATCGGAGAAAGCGGGCCGACGCGAGGGTCGTGAAGAAGCCATTCTACGATCCGCCCCGCAAGCGGGCGGTGGAGACCGCCCCGTGAAGCGTAAGGACTACGACGCCGTGATCGTCGGGGGCGGCCACAACGGTCTCGTCAACGCGGCCTACCTGGCGCGCGCCGGCCTCGATGTCCTCGTTCTGGAGAGACGGCCGGTCCTGGGCGGCGCGGCCGTGACGGAGGAGATCCATCCCGGATTCCAGTACTCCGTGTGCTCATACGTCGTGAGCCTGCTCAGGCCCGAGATCATCCAGGATCTGGAGCTCGCCCGGCACGGCCTCGAGATCCTGCCGCTCGAGAGCACCTTCACGCCGCTTCCGAACGACGACTATCTGGTCCGGTGGGCCGACCACGATCAGACCCGGCGGGAGCTCTACCGCCATTCTCCGCGCGACGCCGAGGCCTACGACGAGTTCGGCAAGCTGATGGTTCAGCTCGCGATGGCCGTAAAGCCGATCCTCGGCATGGCGCCGCCTGATCCTGGATCCATGAGGCCCGGCAACCTGGCCAAGATGGCTCGCCTGGGGCGCCACTTTCGCGGTCTGGGAAGCGAGAAGCTCGCGGCGCTCGTAAAGCTGATGACCATGAGCTCGGCCGATTACCTGGACGAGTGGTTCGAGACGGAGGCGCTGAAGGCCACGATGGCGGCCAGCGGAATCATCGGCACCTTTCTCGGGCCGAGATCGCCCGGTACCGCGTACGTGCTCCTCCACCACTACATCGGCGAGATCGACGGCGCCTTCCGAGCCTGGGGGTTCGCGCGTGGCGGGACCGGCGCCGTGAGCGAGGCGATCGCGTCCGCGGCGCGAGGCCTGGGGACGGAGATCAGGACGGAAGCGTCCGTCGAGAGGATCCTCAGCAAGGATGGTCGAGCGGTCGGCGTCGCCCTGGAGAGCGGCGAGGAGATCAGGGCGCGCCTCGTCGTGTCCGGCCTGGATCCCAAGCGGACCTTCCTCGGGCTGCTCGAGCCGGATGAGCTGCCGCCCGAGTTCGTCGACTCGATCCGACGCTTCAGGATGAGGGGGTCCTCCGGCAAGGTGAACCTCGCGCTGGCCGAGCTCCCCGACTTCACGGCGCTGCCAGGCGTCGGGCCGCACCTGCGCGGCGCCATGTCGATCAGTCCCAGCGTCGAGTACCTGGAGCGGGCGTACGATGACGCCAAGTACGGTGAGTTCTCGCGTCGGCCCTACATGGACATCGTCATTCCTTCGATGATCGACCCCAGCATGGCGCCGCCGGGCAAGCACGTGATGTCGATCTTCGTGCAGTACGCGCCGTATGCGCTGAACGGGGGCTGGGATGACGAGAGGCGCGAGGCGTTCGGGGACACGGTCATCGACACCCTCTGCCGGTACGCGCCCAACGTTCGAGACGCCATCATCCACCGGCAGGTTCTCACGCCGGCGGACATGGAGGAGACGTTCGGACTCACCGAGGGGAACATCTTCCACGGTGAGCTCTCTCTGCACCAGCTCTTCTTCCTGCGTCCTGCGCCCGCTTGGGCGAACTACCGCACGCCGCTCGCCAACCTGTACCAATGCGGTTCCGGCACGCATCCGGGCGGCGGCGTGTGCGGCGCCCCCGGACGGCTGGCAGCCCAGCAGATCCTGAAGGAGCACCGGCCGTGAGCGAGAGATACGACGCGGTGCTCGTCGGAGCCGGTCACAACGGACTCGTATGCGCCGCCTACCTGGCGCGGGCCGGCCTGAGCGTCCTCGTTCTGGAGCGTCGTGAGATGGTGGGAGGTGCGGCCGTCACGGAAGAGCTCTTTCCCGGCTTCCGCTTCGACAGCTGCGCGCACCGGCTCGGGCACCTGGATCGGCGCGTGGTCCGCGACCTCGGGCTCGCTGGCTACGGCCTGCAGGTTCGGCGTCCGGATCTCGCGGTCCTGGCACCCCTTCCAGGCGGCGACCACCTCGCCATCTGGCGTGACCCCGACAAGACGGCGGAGGAGATTCGACGTCACTCCCCCGACGACGCGCTGCGGTGGCCGCGATTCCGCGCCGCGATGGCGCCCGCGGTTCGGTTTCTGGGACACGTGGCGGCGGCGACGCCTCCCGAGCTTCCACCGGCAGCCTCGCGGGACCTTCTGACCTTCATGCAGCTGGGCCTGCGCCTGCGTCGTATGGGGCGTCGAGAGCTGACCGAGGTCCTGCGCGTCCTGCCGATGTCGGCCGCCGAGCTGCTGGACGAGTGGTTCGAGTCGGAGCCGCTGAGGGGTCTGCTGGCTGCGATGGGCGTGACCGGTCTCTTTATGGGCCCGCGGGCGGCCGGCACGGCCTACCTGCTGCTGGGCGGTCTGTCGCCGGAGGCCGAGGTGCTGCGTCCGACCGAGCTCGTCGCGGGCGGGATGGGCCGTCTCACCGAAGCCCTGGCGGGCGCCGCTGTGGCCAGCGGCGCCCGCATTCGCACCGGCGTCGGTGTCGAGCGGATCCGTACCAGGGACGCGAAGGTCACCGGGGTCGTGCTGAGCGACGGCGAAGAGGTCGGCGCGGCTCGCGTCGTGTCCAACGTGGATCCCAAGCGCACCTTCCTCGGACTCGTCGAGCCGACCGAGCTGGATCCCGAGTTCGTCAGGAAGGTGAAGAACATTCGCACTCGCGGGGCGTTCGCGAAGGTTCACCTGGCGTTGGCGGAGCTTCCTCGGTTCGACGGAACGGCGGGGCGCCCCGAGCTCCTCGAGGGCCTCATCAGAATCAGCCCCAGCCTCGATTATCTGGAGCGAGCGTACGACGACGCCAAGTACGGAGGAGTATCCCGATCTCCCTACCTCGAGGTCGTTATCCCCTCCTTGACCGACCCGACCCTCGCTCCCCCGGGCCAGCACGCGATGTCCGTCTACGTCCAGTACGCTCCCTACGAGCTGGGAGAGGGGTCCTGGGACGCCGACCGGAGGGAGGCGCTGGGCGACCGCGTTGTGGGGACGCTCTCCGAGTTCGCGCCGGGCATCGACGAAGCGATCCTCGACCGGCACGTGCTCACGCCGGCGGATCTCGAGGATGTGTACGGGCTCACGGGCGGGTGTGCATCCCACGGGGAGATGGCGCTCGACCAGCTCTTCTTCATGCGGCCCGTCCCCGAATGCGCCCAATACCGGACGCCGGTTCGCGATCTCTACCTGTGCGGCGCGGGTACTCACCCGGGCGGTGGGGTCAGCGGCACGGCCGGGTACAACGCCGCGCGGGAGGTACTTCGCGCCGGGAAACGCGCCGAATAGGCCGGGGCTCGACCTTGGGGCCGACTGGAACGCCGCTAGCCGCGTTCCAGGGGCCGGGTCAAGCAGGTGGGGCCGCCCAGTCCCTTGAGGCTTATCTCCTCCCCCCTTAGCACGTGGACTTCCACGCCCTCGGACTCGAGTCGCCCGCGGGTCACCGGATTCCCTGCTACCGCTATGCACCGACGCGGAGCCAGGGTGAGGAGGTTGCAGCCGAGGGAGTCGAATTCACCCTCGGATGTCTCGACGAGCCAGGTTCCGCGCGCGAGCAGCCACTCGCGGAAGGGCACCGGGAGCAACGGCGAGTAGACGAGCGCCAGGTGCTCGTCGATCGGGCTCAGCACCGACATCAGGTGAAAGACGTCGTTCGGGCCGCGGTAGTGGGGTAGCGGGACGACGATCAGCTCGTCGATACTGTCGCCCAGGATCTCCTCGAGCTGGCGAATCCCCTGCTCGTTCGTCCGATAGCCGCGCCCGACGGCGAGTGTCCGGTCGTCGATCCACACGACGTCCCCGCCCTCGAGGATGCCGTCTCCTGTGATGGCGCCCCGAATCGGGAGTCCCCATTCCCCCACCGCTCGTTCCAGAGCCTCGGGTTCAGCCCGCCGCCCATCCTTCCCCATGTTGCACAGAATCAGTCCGTCATCCGTCGCGACTGCGGCGTCCCGCACGTAGAGAGAGTCCAGGCCGACGTCGTCGTCTCGAGGAAGGAGGAGGACCTCGATCCCGAAGCCCTCGAGCAGCTCGACCAGGGCGTCGAACTCCCCCATGGCACGCTGGAGGTCCGGGCGGCCGAGGTATCCCAGGTCCCGCCACTGGCGAGCGATCGACAGGTCACTGACGAAAGCCTCGCGAGGGTGCTTCAGCACCACGCGCCGAACGGCTCCGATCTCGGATTGGGCGCCCATGGCTCAAAAATAACCTCCCGCGTCCAAGCGGGACCAGGCATGAGCAGGCGCGGCAGGGGATTGCCCGAGGGCCGGCGGCGGCCATACCGTTGAGCGACTGCGCTTATGGTCCCGTCCCATCCCAAGGAGGCTCGTATGAAGTCGCGACTCACCCTCGCGGCGGCGCTCTGTGCGCTGATGGTGCCGCTGCCCGCTCTCGCGCAGGAAGAGGAACCCGATCCTGCCGTGTTCGCCGTCTACTTCCACTGCAACGAGTCGAGAGAGGCTCGAGCGGACACACTCATCGCCGAGAGCCTCGGGCCGATATTGGATCGGCACATGGCTGCCGACGCCATCAGCGCCTGGGGCTGGTACGCTCACCACACCGGCGGCCACTGGCGTCGCCTGCTCTACATGGTGTCGGCCGACGTTCCCTCCGTCATGGCCGCTCGTGACGCCATCATCGACGACATGATCGCGGAAGCCGGGGAAGCGGCCGCCGAGCTGACCGAGGTGTGCCCCTCTCACGATGACTACGTCTGGACGGTGGCCGCGGCTTCCGATCCAACGCTCGAGCAGGGTCGTCCGTCCGTGGCCATGTCCACGTACATGGTCTGCGACTTCACGGAGGAAGACCGCGCGTCGCGCATCGTCGAGTTTGTCTTCGCGGACGTGTACAATAAGCACTTGGAAGAGGGGACCATCACCGGCTGGAGCTGGCTGGAGCACAACATCGGCGGCCAGTACCGGAGGATCTCGGTGATCGACGCCGTGGACATGAGTTCTCTGCTTGCCGCGAGAGGCGCGATCTTCGAGGAACTCTTCGAGGAACACCCGATCGCGCTCGACCGGTTTAGCCAGATCTGCGACTCGCACACCGACTACATCTGGGAGACGAGAATCACCAAGCCTTAGCCCCACGTAGCCGCGCGCCCACTCGAGAGTGGGCCGTGTCGACTCGTGCTGTTGGTTGGAAAGCCCCGCTCCGGCGGGGCTTTCGCTTTGTGGTTCAGAGGGGATATCGGCATGGATCTCGCCAGCCTCTCGGATGTTCTATAGCCAGAGTGCTGCGATCTGGAGCTCGAACACAGGAGCTCGAACATAGATGATGTCCGATCCCGTGCTGACTGCCTCCACATCTCGTCGTCTCTTCGGTTTCCTCGCGCTACTAGCGATGGTGTTACCGGCCTGCGCCGGTGGGGATTCGCCGGAGGGCCCGCCCGGGCTGTCTCCCCCTTCCGCCGAGCCCCGCACGTATGCGATGGGGTGGGGCCTGACGCCACCGGAGCCCACCGAAGAGAGCATCATCGCGACGGCGCAGGCGATGGCGGAGGTGGCCGAGTACGCGATCATCCAACAGCCCGTGCCCTGGGCGCGCCTTTTCGCTGGAGAGGAGCTCGAGGACCTGGTGGCTGAAACGAAGGGGCTCTCCGACTTCCTGGAGGCACTGGGACTCGAGGTCGTCTTTCTCCTGGATCCCCTCGACGGACTCGACAGAACCTCCGAGCCGCCCGAGCTCGCGGGGGCGGGCCGCAGCATCCTCGAGCCGGAGATCCGGGCGATCCACGAGGCCTACGCCCTGGCGATCGCCCGGGAGATACGGCCCGTTTATTTTGGCCTCGCCTCCGAGATCAACACGCTCGCCGCCCATGGCGACCCCGGCCTGTACGCGGAGATGGTGGACCTGATCAACACGTTATCGCCCCGGATCCGGGCGATCATCCCCTCCGTCATGGTCTTCGTCTCCTTCCAGGTCGACGACGCCTGGAACCTCTTCCCGTTTCCACCGCCCCACATCGACCACTTCGCTCTCGTGGATGACTTCGACATCGATGCGTTGGGGCTATCCTCTTATCCGGTATTCGTTTGGGACTCTCCCGCCGAGATTCCCGACGACTACTTTTCGCGATTCCGGGACGTCACGGATCTGCCGCTAATCCTGGTGGAGGGAGGCTGGAGCTCCGAGGACGTGGGCGGAACCCAGGGGAACGAGGGTGAGCAGTCGGAGTTCTTCGGCCGCTTCGAGGAGCTGCTGGACGGCGTGGATTCTCCGCTCTGGGTGATGCTGATCTTCGCGGACTTCGACGTGACGACCTTCGGCCTGCCCCCGGAGCGCGAGGCTACGCTGGCTCTCTTCGCGTCCATGGGGATCGTTGACAGCCGGCTCGAGGCGAAGCCCTCCTATGCCGTCTGGGAAGAGATCATCTCGAGGCCGCTGGCACCCTGACCTCTCGGGGACTATCCGGCCGAGGCAGCCGCGGCGGCTGGCTCCTGGGCCCGCTTGCCAGCGACATCGACGGCAGCGTTCCCGTTCACCTTGTTGAGGTAGGCGTTCGCGTCGTGGTACAACGCACCCTCGGGCAGCCACTCCCACATCGGCCCGAGATCGTTTCGCAGCCGATCGACGAAAAAGGCGGGTAATTCCCGGGTCTCGCCCTCGAAGAACCTCCGCATCGAGAGGTCGCTCTCCAGCTCGTCCAGCAGGGCCGCGAAGTACTTGGCCCGGCCGAAACCCTCGGACGAGATCGCTCGCACGACGTTCATCCAGGTGGCGAAGCTGCGTTGGGTCGCCTTCGCACGACGGGCGATCGCTTTCCACGAGAAGCTGTAGTTGGTGAGACTGATCACATGCTCGTAGAACTCGGGCCAGTCGTAGTTCTTCGGGTGGACATTCATCGCCTGGTGGTTGTTCTGGAAGTGGAACGGGAACGGCAGGACCCGGCCCTCCTTCTGGAACTCCAGGTTTAGCGGAGCGGCCTCCCCGAAAGCTGAGAGCAACGAATAGCCCGGGAAAGCCCCCGGGGCGAGGTCGATGAACCGCTTGGTGAGCTCGAACGGCTCCGGTCCGGAATCGCAATCGAGTCCGAGAACGAAGTTGGTCTGCACGTAGGGGATGTACTCGAGGATCGTGTTCACATGGTCCGACACCTTCTTGACCTTCTCCATCCCCACATCACCGCGCGTCTTCGACTTATCTCCCAGCGTGTACCATGACTCGACACCCGGGAGCATGGCTTTGAAACCCGCGTCGCGCAGCCGCTTTAGCCGCGGTTCCGAGAGGAGCGACAAGCTGCTCTCGGCCCCATGGGTAAGGTTGCCGCCGGCGCTTCCTTCCTGGATGGCGTCCATGTACTCGTCGAAGCGTACGCCGAAGTTGGGGTCGTGCCATGCGACCCACGCGTTCGGCATCTCGCGGACGAGGAACTTCAGATCTTCCTTGATCTGCTCGGTTCCGAGGGGCTGGTACTTGATCGTCGAGTCGATGCAGAAGCTGCACGTGTAAGGGCAGCCGAGGCTGGCGATCATCGGCACGCCCTTCAGGCTGGTGGGCGCCTTGTCCAGCGTCGGCTTGATGAACTTCCAGCGCTCTCTCACGCCCGGCAGATATCGGGGTTGTTGGCTTGCGCTCAGATGAGCTCCGAGCGGCCGGTTCGGGGCGCGGTCACGCAGCACGTCCTCGATGATCGAGCGGTCGGTGAGTCCGAGGACGTAGTCGAAGTACTTTCGCGCGTCGTCCGGATAGCAGCGGGCATGCGGCCCGCCGAGGACGGTCACGGCTCCTCGGGAGCGGAACATGTTGCTCACGGCGTAGGCGAGCTGCCCGGCTTGCGAGAAGGCGCTTATGAAGATGATGTCGGTGTCGGAGGGCAGCTCCTCGATGAGGTTCTCGAAGCCCGTGAAGCACACGTAGTGAACCTCGTGTCCCATCTCCTCGACCCAGGCCGCGACCGCCTGCGGCATGAGACCGGCCAGACTGGGATGCAGAATACGGGCGTACAGTGCCTTGGTGGGTGCCCTCGCTACGAGATCGACGACACCGACGCGGAGCCTCTTCAAGAATGCTCCGGGCCGGCCGGCAGGTCCATGCGGAGACCGGTCATAGGGTGCCTTTTTAGATGGCAGCGCGGGATTCCGAGCTTCAGGCCCTCATCCGTGAACCCATGACTATACTACGATGGGGCCTGATTGTCTTGGCGCGGGCTCAGTCTGCCCGCAGCGCAACGAGCGGATCCACCGAGGCGGCCCGACGGGCCGGCAAGTAACTGGCCAGCAGCGCCACGCCGAAAAGGGTCAGGAGAACGAGGCTCAGGGTGACAGGATCCATCGGGCTCACGCCGAAAAGCAGAGCTCGCATCAGGCGGGTGAGACCGAAAGCGCCGGCCAGCCCGACCGCCAAGCCGATCCCGGCGATCGCCGCGCTCTGTTTCACCACCATGCCGCTCACGGCGGCCGATTGCGCTCCGAGGGCCATCCGAACACCGATCTCCCGGGTGCGCCGGGTCACGTCGTAGGACATCACCCCGTAGATGCCGATCGCGGCCAGCAGCAGAGCTATGCCGGCGGCGACGGCCAGCAGCAGCATCGCGAATCCGAGCTGAGAGGTGGACTCGGAGACCACCTCCTCCATCGTCAACACGTCCGTGATCGGGAGATTGGGGTCCAGCCCTCGGACCTGTGCGCGGACGAGCGGGGCGAGCGTGGCCGGTTGGGCGTCGGTCCGAAGAACGAGGCTCATGGTCAGCGGCCAGAACGCGTCCTCCAGTTCCTCCAGCCCCGTGACCGGGTAGTAGATGATCGGCTCCGGTTCCTCCGGCAGGGTGTAGTCTCGCACTCCCTCGACCACGCCCACCACATGGAACCACGCTGGCTCGCCGTCCGCCCGGCTCGGGTGGACACGCTTCCCGAGCGCGCTCTCTCCCGGCCAATGTCGCTCGGCGAACGGACGATTGACGACGACCGCCCGCGTGTTGGAGAAATGATCCCTCCGATCGAACGTCCGGCCCTCCAGCAGGGGCACCGCAAGGGTCTCCAGGAAGCCCGTCGTCACCGACTGCGTGTTCGACACGGGCGGAAGGTCCCCCGGATCGACGGGGTGATCCGCGATGGAGACGATGTTCATGTTGTGCCCGCCCTGGCGGAGCGGAATCTTGGTGCCGGCCCCCACTTGGGTGACGCCCGGAAGCCCCTCCAGTCGCTCGATGAGCTGACCGTAGAATCCGCCGATGGACGCGCGCGAGTCGTACTCCGCGTTCGGCAGGGACACCCAGAAGGTGAGCATTCCCTCGGCCTCGAATCCGGGATCCACCTCCCGCACCTTTTGAAAGCTCCGGGTCATGAGGCCGGCCCCGGTGACGAGAACGAACGCCATCGCCAGCTGTGACAGCACGAGGAGCTTTCGTGCGCGGTCGCGCTCGCGTCCCGTACCGCCGCCCCGGCCCCCCTCCTTGAGTGCCATCACGATATTGGCCCGAGCGTAGCGCAGGAGCGGGAAGGAGCCGAACAGCAGGCCGGCCAGCACCGAGATCGCCAACGTGAACGCGAGCACGGTTCCGTCGATGCTGATCGCCTCCAGCCTGGGAATGCTGTCGGGGCCCAGCAGCACCAGCGTCCGGGTCGCGGCGAAGGCCAGCAGCAGACCCAGGGCGCCGCCGGCCAGGGACAGGATCAGGCTTTCCGAGAGGAAGAACCGCGCGAGGCGCTTCCTCCCCGCTCCAAGCGCCACCCGCAACGCGACCTCTCTGTGCCGGCTTTGCGCCCGGACCAGGAAGAGGCTTGCCACGTTGGCGCAGGCGATCAGCAGGACGAAGAACACGGTCCCGAGGAGGATCCAGAGCGACCGCTCCAGATTCTCGTCCCCGATCACATCCTCGATGAGCGGATGGACGATCGCCTCCATCTGCGCGGTCTCCATCATCTTCGCAGTCAGGAAGTCGCCCGGATATGCCTCCGGAAGCCGTCCCCTCAGACGATCTAGGTCGCGTTGAGCGCTCTCCACGGACTCGCCGGGCTTCAGGCGGCCAACGGAGAACCAGCGGAAGCTGCCGGTGGTGGCCTCGGCGGGGTCGATCTCGAGAGCCGTCCAGAGCTCGGAATCACTGACCGGCAGGGAGAAGTGCGCGGGCATAATGCCGATCACCCGATGGGCTTCGCCGTCGATGAGAACCGTGTGGTCCAGGATGCCGGGGTCGCTTCCGAACCTTCGGCTCCACAGGCCGTGGCCGAGGATGACGACAGCCTCCGCACCGGGCTCGTTGTCGGTCTCGATCAGGCTTCGGCCATGCTCCGGAACGATCCCCAGCGTCGAGAAGAGGGTTGAGGTCACGAACGCAGCGTCGACGCGCTCCGGCTCCTCTCCGCCGGTCAGGTTCACCGACGTGTTTCCGAAGATCCCCATCCCTTCGAGAGTTCGGTTCTCGCTTCGGTAGAAGAGGTAGGTGCCGTCGGATTGCTCGAAAAGCGGGATGTCGATGCCCGGAGCCGTGTGCCACAGGCCGACGAGGCGGTCCGGATTGGGATAGGGAAGGGATTGGAGGAGGATCCCGTTGACGGCGCTGAAGATTGCCGTGTTGGCTCCGATGCCGAGCCCGAGGGTCAGCACCGTTATGCTCGTGAAGCCCGGGCTCCGCGCCAGCCTCGTAAGTGCTTGCCGAAAACCGCCTCTGCCGCTGCCCGTCATCTCTCCGCTCGTCGCCGTGATTCCCAGTTCGTCCTGCTTCTGGAGCCCGCGCCCGCACGGGAGCGAGTCACGACATCAACTACGGGGGCGCGGCCAGGGCGGTTTCGGTCGAAGTAGCGGAAGTGTCAGAACCTCGACGCGGTGAGCTCTACGTCGGCTCCCGACCACGCTTCGCGGAACCGGCCCTCCGCCTCGTCCGCCGCGGCGGCCTTCCCCTGCGCTCGCAGCGCCTGCGTGAGCCCGAACAGCGCCCAGCCGTTCTCCGGGAAGCGCTCGAGATCCTGGAGGTAGTCTTCCTCGGCCTCGGCCGGGAGCCCCGCCTCGAGAAGAGCGCGGCCCAGTGAATGACGCACCGGAAGGTACCAGAGAGGCGGCTCCTCGTAGATCATGCCGCCCTCGATCTCGGCCGCCGCGCGGAAGTGCTCGACCGCCCCCGCCGCGTCGCCGGTGCGGAGCGCCAGCTCGCCCGCCAGCGCGTGTCGAGCGATCGTGATCACGGCGTTCGCTCCCTGCTCCTCCTCCGGAATGTCCTTTTCGGCCACGAGGCGCTCGATCGCGTCCAGCTCGGCGGCGGCCTCCGCTCCCCGCGCGGTCGCGGCGAAGGCGACCCCGCGCGCGTAATGGGCCATAGTCGTCGCCGTGTGGAGATCCGGCGCGGGCATCGGCGCCTCGAGCACGTCCTGCCAGCGACCGAAGGTGAGGTTCGCGAGCTGGGGAAGGACGACCACGGTCTGGATCCAGTAGATCTGCTCCGCTATATCGTGCGGCACCTTGGGAGCCACCGTGCGGGCCGCGTCGATCGCCTTCTCGCTCATGCCCGCCATCGTCGCGGCGAACCACAGGAAGTGGTAGTTGTGCGGGTAGTAGGCGCTCGGATACAGGCCCACGGGTCCCTGATCCTGGATGTATCCCTCGTCCGCGTGCACGGCGTGCTCGTTCGCGCGGACCGCATCGGTGTAGCGGCCGACGCGGATGTAGATGTGGCCGGGCATGTGGACGATGTGGCCGGCCCCCGGCATGAGCGCCGCGAGTCGATCGGCGCACTCGACCGCGCGCTCCGGATGCGCGGCTTCCACGGAGTGGATGTAGTAATGACAGGCGCCGGGATGGTCAGGGTCCAGCTCCAGCGCTCGAGTGAGCGACCCCAGGATCTCGTCCGTGCCCGGCCGCGGCGCGTTCCCCTCCCAGTAGGCCCAGGGGCTCAGATTCATGAGTGAGGCGGCGTAGAGCGCGAGCACGTCGCCGTCCTCGGGATGCGATTCGGCCGCGCTGCCCATCGCACGCGCGTAGGCCGAGTCGAGCGCCACCCGCTCGGCTTCCGGGTCGAGGCCGTAGCGTTGGGGGAGGGCTTCGATGAGGGCACGCTCACCGGAGCTCACATCCTCGGCAAGCTCCAATGCCCGCTGAGCTGTCGCGTAGGCCCTTCGCCCGCTCTCCGGATCCATCGGCGCGTTGATGTTGTTGCCGGAGGCCAGCGCGATGCCCCACCAGCACATCGCACACTCGGGATCGTACCGGAGCGCCTCCTCGTAGGCGCGAATCGCCTCGGCGTGGTTGAACGCGTACTGGAGCCGCAGTCCCTGGTCGAAGTAGTCCCGGGCTTCGGGCGAGCTCGTCGTGATCTCTCTGCGGTAGGCTCCGAGGTCATCGTAGCGGGGCACCGAGCCCGGCTGGCCCTCGACCGGCGCGGCGTAACGGGCGACGAGCGTGGTTGCGTCCAGCTCGCCGGGCTCCGCCTCGCCGGCCGATGGGGCGCTGCCCTCCTCACCATCTCCCGCTGAGCGATCCGTGCAGGCCGCTCCCAGCACGGCCACGGAGAGAAAGGTCGCGCCGGCCAGCCCTGCCAACGCCGGACGGCGGCGGTGGGCGCCTGGCCCCGCCAAGTCACCGAATTTCATAATCTGTCTCCTCTGGGCTCGCCTCGAATCGGTTGCCGGGTCGGTGGCCGGGTCAACCGGTGGGCCTCTATCAGTGACTTGCGGAAAAAACCGGGGATGCCGGACATCGCAATCTTCGGCGTGACCGGGCAAGGGACGAATGATGGCTCCGGGCCGCGGATGAGGGAAGAGCTCCCTCCGTTGCCCGACGGGCTCGCGCACGAGAGGATGGGAGACATGTCAGCGCCGGGTTCTTCCTCGATCGCGTGCGTCGGGGGCACGAGCATGGATCGCCGTGCCCTCACCTCCGGACCACTCAGGCCCGGCTCGTCGAATCCGGTCGTTTCCACCCTCAAGCCGGGGGGCGTCTCCCGCAACGTGGCTGAGGCCCTTGCCCGGCTCGGGTGCGATGTCGCTCTCTTCTCGATCGTGGGGGAAGACGAAGCGGGGCGCATCCTGCTGGGTGGACTGAGTGATGCCGGCGTGGACGTCGCCGGTGTCATCCGCTCCGCGCGCCACCCGACGGGCGCATACACGGCCGTGCTCGGCCCGAGCGGTCGTCTCGAGTTCGGCCTGGCCGACATGGAGATCTTCGAACAGGCCGACGCGACCTGGGCCGCAGGCCTCGCCCCTGCTCTGTCGTCTCGTGAGATCTGGTTCGTCGATGCCAACCTTCCGGCCGAGGCTCTCTCCGCGCTCCTCGCAGCGAAGCCGATCGGCGCGACGGTGTTGGCCGATCCGGTGTCGGTAGCCAAGTCGGAGCGGCTGCGGCCCGTGCTCTCCGGGATCGATCTGCTCTTCCCGGATCGTCTCGAGGCGGGTGCGCTCAGCAGGATGCCGGCGGTGATCAGCGAAGAACAGGTGGCGGGGGCGGCCGAACGGATCTTGGGGATGGGCCCCGGCGCGGTGGTCGTCACGCTCGGCTCCGAAGGCGTTTTCGTGGCCGATGGAGACCGATGCGAAGTGGTCCCGGCTATCGCGCCCCGGGGGCCGCTCAGCGACGTGACCGGTGCCGGCGACGCCCTCGTCGCCGGCTACATCTTCGGCCTGTCTCGGAAACGGGGTGATCCACTCCAGCTGGGGCTCGCGGCCGCCAGCCTCGCACTCGAAGGGGGCGGCAACCTGTCCATGCTCTCCGCCGACCGCGTCGTCGAGCGTGCGCGAGCGGAGCGGGCGGACTAGCTGTGCGTCGCGGTGAGCGCCCTCACAAGGAGCGGGACTTGATCGACGTTCGTCCGGAGGTGGCGAAGGCTCTGGATCTTGGAGCCGCCGTGGTGGCACTGGAGACCACCGTGATCGCGCACGGTCTTCCCTCACCACGGAACCTCGAGGCCGCGGAGCGCATGAAGGCTGCGGTGCGAGAGGAAGGTGCCGTGCCCGCCATGGTTGCGGTGCTCCAAGGGTCGGTGGTCATCGGGTTGTCTGCCGAGGAGGTCGCCTCGCTGGCGGAGGGGGCGGACGTCGCCAAGGCGACCACGCGCGACCTGGCCGCGCTGACGGCATCGGGTTCGGCGGGCGCCACGACCGTTGCCGCCACGGCCTTCGCGGCTGGCCGCGCCGGCATCGCCGTGATGGCCACCGGCGGGATCGGGGGCGTGCATCGAGGGGGCGAGCGAACCATGGACATCTCGGCCGATCTGGCGGAGGTCGGGCGCACTCCGGTCGCCGTCGTCTGCTCGGGCGCGAAGGCGGTTCTGGACCTGTCTCTCACACTCGAGGCTCTCGAGACACTGGGGGTGCCGGTCGTGGGGTACGGCACCGGCAGCTTCCCGGCCTTCTATGCGCGCAGGAGCGGCCTGGGGTTGGAGCATCGGGTGGACTCCCCCGAGGAGGCGGCCAGGCTCATCGCGCGGCAGCGCCGGCTGGGCCTGCCGGGCGGGATCTTGTTCTGCAACCCTCCGCCCGCCGAATCGGCCCTGGATCCGGCGGAAGTGGAATCGCTGGTGAAGACCGCCGTCCGGGCCTCCGAGGAGAAGGGGCTCCGGGGAAACGAGGTGACGCCGTTCCTGCTGGGGCACCTCGCCACGGAGAGTGCCGGGCGCACGTTGGCGGTGAACCTCGCGCTACTGGAGGACAACGCACGCGTGGCCGCACGGATCGCGGCCGCCTACGCATCCTTGATGAACGGCTGAAAGGAGAGACCCGGATGGCCTTCGAAGCTCCAAGCCTGTCGGATATGCGAGAAGTCGCGAGTCAGGTCGGCCTGAACTTGACGGACACCGACCTCGGTGAGTTCCGCGAGCTCATGTCGGACGTCTTCGCGGCGTACGAGGCGGTCGATGCGATGCCGGACTACCTGCCCGAGGTCCGGTATCCGCGCGAGGCGGGCTACCGGCCGGCGGGCGACGAGAACCGGTACGGGGCCTGGTACGTGAAGACGACCGTCCAGGGCGCGCCGGAGGGTCCGCTGGCCGGGCGAACTGTGGTCCTCAAGGACAACGTCTGCCTCGCGGGAGTCCCGATGGCGTGCGGCACCTCCATCCTCGAAGGATACGTGCCTGAAGTGGATGCCACGATCGTGACCCGAATCCTGGACTCAGGGGGTGTGATCGTGGGGAAGGCGGTCTGCGAGAACTTCTGTGTCTCAGGAGGTAGCCACACCTGCGCCCAGGGGCCGACGCTGAACCCCAGAAACCCCGCTCACACGACCGGCGGCTCCTCCTCGGGCTCCGCGGCCCTCGTCGCGGCCGGCGAGGTGGAGATGGCGATCGGCGGGGACCAGGGTGGCTCCATACGCCTCCCGTCCTCCTTCTCGGGGATCTACGGCATGAAGCCGACGCACGGCCTCGTCCCCTACACCGGAATCATGTCCATCGAGAGCACCCTGGATCATGCCGGACCCATGACGGCCAGCGTCCACGACAACGCGTTGCTTCTCGAGGTCATCGCCGGTCCGGACGGGATCGACGGCCGCCAGAGGGGGATCGGGCCCGCAGCCTATACGGAGGCGGTCGGCGCGGGAACGGTCGGGCTAAGGGTCGCGGTCGTCAAGGAGGGCTTCGGCACGCCGAGCTCCGAGCCCGAAGTGGATGCCAAGGTCCTGAGGGCCGCCGAGCGCTTCCGAGAGTTGGGCGCGGAGGTCGAGGAGGTTTCGATTCCCATGCACCTGGCGGGCGGTGCGATCTTCATCCCGATTGCCACCGAGGGTGCCGTGCGGCAGATGATGTGGGATTACGGCTTCGGCCAGAACCAGCAAGGCCTCGCCGTGCTGAGCCTCCGCGACGCCTGCGAGGGATGGAGGGAGCGAACCGGGGAGCTTTCCGAGACGCTTCAGCTCTTCATGCTGATGGGCCAGTACGGTCTCTGGCGCTACCGGGGGCGCTACTACGCGAAGGCGGCCAACCTGCGGCGACAGCTTCGGGCAGCCTACGACGATGTGCTCTCCGGCTTCGATCTCCTGCTCATGCCGACCACGCCGATCGTCGCGCCGGCGTTGCCTCCGCCCGACGCACCCCGCGCGGTGGTGATCCAGCGCGGCCTCGAGATGCTCGTGAACACCCAGCAGTTCGACATCACGGGTCACCCGGCCATGTCTCTCCCCTGCGGGATGAGCGGGGATCTGCCGATCGGGCTGATGCTCGTCGGAGGGCAGTACGAGGAGGGGACGATCTACCGCGCGGCCTGGGCGTTCGAGCAGTCGGACGACTGGCAGAAGATGTAATCGAGCGGACGGAGACTCAGTCGGTGGGTCTCACGAGCAGATCTTCGGCGATCTCCGGATCGAGGGCGAGCTCGGTCTCGCCGATCCTCACGACGCAGGCGGGCCGGCGCTGGATGAGCGTGACCTCGGCGCCGGCCACGAGACCGAAGACCGACAGCGTGCCGCTGCGGGAGCTGTTCCGTTCTCCCAAGCACACCACCCTGGCGGCCTCGCCGGGGGCGAGCTCGCTTACCGCGCGCACGTCCGGGGGTAGGCGCTCCGGCCTCTTCGAGCGCGAAAGGAGCTTCCGGAGCCACGATCTCCGGCGCGGCGCATCCGGAAACTCGTACCCGCAGTTGGAGCAGCGGACGAGGTTACACAGAGAGCCGAGTGGGCAGCCGTGGCCGCACAGGGTGTCATCCCGGTCGAACTCGTACCCGCACATCGGGCAGGTGACCAGGGCACCCGGCGTCGCGGTCGACGGCAGCTCCGCGGCGCCTAGAGGGGGAGCCATCTTCCGAGCCGGTAGACGAGCCCGCCCACCAGAAAGGCGAACGGGAAGATGAACGCCGACATCCGGAGCGCGGCCTTCGTGCTGTGCTCTCGAGCGATCATCAGGAAAGTCGCGACGCACGGCATGAACAGGGTGATCGTCACCATGGCGACGAAGATCTGCAGCGGCGTTAGAAGCGGCTGAGAGGCCTGCACGGCGTCGAGCACGTAGACGGCGCCGAAGTCCCGGCGCATGAAGCCCACCAGGAAGGCGTTGGACATCTCGGCGGGCAGGCCCAGCCAGCCGGCGATCAGCGGCTCGCCCGCCCTCGAGATCCAATCCAGAAGCCGGAGCTTGTCCAGGAGGAAGAGGACCGCCGTGCCCACGACGAAGATCGGGATCACCTCCTTCAGGTACCACTCCAGCCGACTCAGCGTCTTCACGAACACGTTCGAGAGTTGGGGGCGGCGGATTGGAGGGATTTCCAGTATGAACTCGCTCGTCTCGCCCCCGAAGACACGGGCGCTGAGCCAGCCCACGGCCAGCAGGATGCCCGCAACCAGGCCCAGCCACGCGACGGCACCCACCGGGGAGAGCGTCGCCATCATGGCCAGGAGCACGCCGAGCTGCGCCGAGCAGGGGACGGCGAGGGCCAGGAGCATGGTCGTCACCAGACGCTCCTTGCGGGTCTCCAGGATCCTCGTCGTCATCGTGGCCATCGTCGCGCAACCCAGCCCGAGAATCATCGGCAGAACGGCCTTCCCGTTCAGGCCGATTCGGCGGAAACTGCGGTTTAGCATGATCGCCAGCCGCGGGAAGTACCCGGAGTCCTCGAGCATGCTGAAGACGAGAAAGAAGGTGGTGACGATCGGCAGCACGATCGCGAAGGCGTAGCTGAGGGCCATCGTGATTGCCCCGTACTTCCCGACCAGGAAGTCATGCAGGAAGCGGAGCACGCCCTGGGTGGGGCTCAGGGCCGCGTCCGGAGGCATCGTGTAGTCCGGAGTGATCGCCGTCTTTTCCAGGATGCCGATCCGCACCTCGTGAGCCGGCGAGAGGGGGAGGGCGATCGGCTGCACGATCAGCTCTCGCGCGTGCTCGTGAGGGAAGGGCAGCACCTTGTCGGTAGCCTGGATGGCCAGCGGGTTCAGACGCTGGCTGAAGCCGCCTACCTCGAGCACGTCGACCAGAGATCCCGCACCGAACAAGCCCACGAACCAGAACACCGCCAGCAGGACCGCCGCGAGGAAGAAGAGTCCCTTCACGGGGTGCATCGCCCAGAATCCGAGTCGCACCTTGAAGGACGGCCTCGCCGGCGGGGAGATCGAATAGGTCTCGACGAGGATCTCCTTCGCCCGCTCCAGGCGAAGCCGGTTCGCCTCGTACAAGTCCAGGTGGGCTTCGGGCGGCACGACCGGCAGCGGCCTGACCGGTCGCGCTCGTGCGCGTCCCGATCCGTTGGTCCGTGCGGTGCGGTGCGGCCCCTCGTTGAGCGTGGAGGGTCGCGCCTCAGCCAGCGCCGAGATCAGCTCCGCCGTGCCGCGATCCTGCGGAGCCACGGTCTCCACGACCGGGATCCCCAGGATCTCCGCAAGCCGAGTCGAGTCGATCCGCCCTCCCCGCTCGTCGAGTTCGTCCAGCATGTTGAGGACGAGGAGCATCGGCCGCCGAAGCTCGACGAGCTGCAGGGTCAACAGAAGCGCCCGCTGCAGGTTCTTGGCGTCGGCGACCTGGACGACCGTCGCGTCCGGGTTCTCCTGCAGGATGTCTATCGTGACGCGTGCATCTTCGCTGCGTGGCACGAGATCGTTGAGACCCGGCGTGTCGATGACGCTGGTGGTGTGGCCGTCGAAGCTCGCACGGGCGCGAACCACCTCGACCGTCGTGCCCGGGTAGTTCGAGACGGTGACGTACCTCTGGGTGAGGTTCCGGAACAGGACGCTCTTGCCGACGTTCGGATTGCCGACAAGGAGTATCTGCCTCTCGTCGACTCGTCCCTCCGTCGGTGATTCGAGGGTGGTGTCCCGTACGGTGCAGTGCGTCACACGCCGCGTCCTTCCCGTCTCCCCGGGGGTGCGAAAGCGAGCCGTTCAATCTAGTTGAGAACGATTCTCACCTCTGTCGGGAGAGCCACCCGCGAGCGTGTAGGGGATTTCCGTACGGGGCGGAGCAACTAGCTGGAGAGAGGCGTCCCGGAGAATCCTAGAGAAGAGGCGTCACGAGCGCGGTCGCGATCAGCGCAGCGCCCCAGATGAGGTCCACGTTCACCCAGGCCTTCCCGAGGAGCCGCAGACCCAGCTTCCGGTAGACCAGCACCGCGAGGAGGCCCGTTACGAGCAGATAGCCGGCCGTGTGCACGGCCGTGGCGCCGACCGCCGCCAGCTGCTCCGCCGTGAGGTCACCGAGCAGGGAGGCCTGGGCGCCTGTCACGGGACCGGCGATCGGGAGGCTCGTCAGGTGTGCGGCGTGCTCCCCGTGAGCCAACGCTGCTGGCGCGGTGGCCTTGAGCAGGAAGGGCACGACCATCAGGCCGGCGCCGTGCGCCGAGGCCATCAGGAATGACCAGATCGTGAGGTCCCGCGCTCCGACCTGCATCCCGCCGAAGCGTGGGTGCCTCGCCCGCGTCAGTCTCTCGATGCCGACGCCCAGCAGCAGTGCGGCGACCACCCACTTGAGGAGGCCGAGCGGCATCACCATTCCGATGAGCATGGCCGCCAGAATCGCCGCTCCGATCGCCAGGGCGTGCCCGAGGGCGAGGGGGAGGAGGGAGCGCCACACGGCGCTCCCTTTTTCCTCCTGGAGGCCCAGGGCGACGGCGAAAAGCCAGCCCATCCCCGGGTTCGCTCCGTGGACGGCGCCCAGCAGGAGGATCGCCATCCACGCCCAGGCCGCGTCCGGGCTCAGATCAAGGAGCATCGGTCCACCCTCGATGAGCAGGTGCTTACGAGAAGCAGAACGAGTCGGTCGAGGCGTCTCCGCCCTCGAGCCGCACCTGGTGGGCGCGGAGCTCCGGCTCGATCTCGAGGAAGAAGTCCTCGTCGAACTCGAGGCCGCCCTCGGGACCTACGTCCAGCTTCACCATCCAGCTCTTGATCCCGTCGGGATAGAACTGCTCATCCCAGGTCGAGTAGAGGCCGTTGGTGAAATAGACCCGCTTTCCGTCCTTGCTGGTCTCCACCATCTGAGGCCCGCCGTTGAGCGGCTGGTCCGGCCGGCTCGGGTGAGGGGTCCGGTTGACGATCCCACCGATCTTCACGGAACCGGTCTCGACCGGGTTGAACGGGTCGGACACATCGTACTGCTTCATCTCCCCCGTGCCCCAGCAGGAGACGTAGAGGAAGCGGTCATCCATGGAGAGGTTGATGTCCGTGACCAGCGGCGCCACGGCCTCGAAGCCCTGCAGGAGGGGCGGAAGGTCTTCTACGGCGGCCGGCTCGGCCGGGATGTCGATGACCTTCTTCACCTTCCACTCGCCGTCGCCGTCGTCCAGGTACCAGAGCCAGATGGACGCGGAGAGGTCTTCGATCGAAATCACTACGCTGGCGAAGCCGTAAGCTTTCTTCGGGTCGTGGGCAGGACGCAGCTCGAGCACCATCTGGTACTGAGGGCCGAACTCCAGCCTCTTCTCGTGACGTCCCTTCCGGAGGTCCCAGATGTTCAGAGCGTTCCCGTACTTGCCTCCCAGCAGGAGCTCCGCGTTCACGCCGTCCTGGATCATGCTCGGCGTGCCCCACTCGCTCGTGATCATCTTGTCGTAGTTCAGATGCCACCAGAAGTCGTACATCAGGTACTGTGGGCCGTGATCGTCCTCCCACGCGCCCTTGATCTCGAAGTTCTCGTGGTCGAGCCTATACACGCCGCCCGGGCCATCTTCACCCACGGCGCCGTTCCCGTTCGCCGAGCCGAGAGCGCTGATGAAGACGCCCTCGGGGCCGCAATGCACCGTGTGCGGGGCCGTGTAGCCCGACTTCGCGGCGACCTCGTCGGGCTCGATCACCTTCACGAGCTGCGGGTTTCGGGGATCGGGCTTCGTGTCGAGAATGTGGAGGCGGTTGGAGCGTAGCCCCGGCACGATCAGGTATCGTCGTTCGACGTGAGCGTGCGGGGCATACGGGCAAAGGTGCGAGCTGCAGGCGTTCCACCCGAAGTGGTGGAGCTCGTTGTCCGCGTTCGGAAAGTCGACGCGGCCCACCATCTCCCCGTAGCTCGACGAGTCGGGATCCACGTCCACGACCGCCAGCGCATCGGGTGTGCCCTCGTATGTCGGGTTCACGAGTACGACGTACGCCAGCTTCTCGGGCGGGGCCTCCATCGCGAGCTTCGGGGATGCGTAGAACGTCGGATCGGGTCGCCACTGCGCCATCTTTCCTATCCTCCTTTGTATCCGGCGTTGCGGGCCGGGTCTGGATGTGCCGTCGGATGCTTCATGCGCACATGCGCAGGAAGAGGTGGTAAACGGACACGAACGAATCTAACGGCGACATCTATGGAGGGCGGTCATCTACTTGGTTTCGCCCTCGAGCTCGCGGGCGCGAGCGATCAAATCGTCAGCTTCGGCGGTCCGGCCGAGGCCGCGCAGCGCATCCGCCAGGTCTTCCAAGCTCGGTGGGATCGAAGGGTGATCCGGGCCGAACGCGGCCTCTCGGATCTCCAGGGTGCGGCGGAGAAGCGGCTCCGCTCGCTCGTACCGTTCAAGCTGCAGATATACCTCTCCCAGGCTTCCCAGGCTAGCGGCCAGCCGGGGATGCTCAGCCGGGAGGGTTCCTTCCTTGATTGCGACCGCACGTATGAGCAGGGCCTCCGCCTCCTCCCACTCTCCCAGGTCCTTGTTCACGCCCGCGAGGTTGTGGAGGGCGTCGCCCACTCGCGAATGTTCGGGACCGAACGACGCCTGGTAGATCTCGAGGGCGCGCCCGAACAGGACTCTCGCCTCATCAAACTCCCCGCGCCGCGCGTGGATGACCGCCAGGTTGCCCGACGTGTTGCCGACGTCGACGTGGTCAGGGCCGAGCGTCTTCTCCTTGATCGCCAGAGAGCGCGTCAACAGCCCTTCCGCCTCGTCGAGGCGTCCCTGGGTGCTGTAGACCATGGCCAGGCTGTTGAGGCTGCGCGCGACGTCGGGATGATCCTCGGGGAGACCCGCCTCCCGAATCTCGAGTGCGCGGGCGTAGAGCCGCTCCGCGTCGTCCAGCTCCCTTCTCCGGCGATGCACGCTGGCCAGGTTGACGAGGGTCGCCGCCAACTCGGTGTCGTCGGATCCGAGCGCCGCCTCCTTGATGGCGAGCGATCGCTCGAGCACCTCCTGCGCCTCGTCCAGCTCGCCGCCTCGGAGGAGAATCACGCCCAGATCCGTCAGGCCGCCGCCGACACGCAGATCCTCCGGTCCGTGAAGCCGCTCCTCGATCTCTATGGCGGCTCGCTGGTGATCGGCGGCTTCCTCGTACCGATCCTGGTTGCCGTACACCGTGGCCAGCGCCTGCAGGCTCGCCGCGACATCGGGATGGACCTCTCCCAGCTCGGCTCGACGGATCTCCAGCGAGCGTTCGAGCAGCCCCTCCGCGTCCGCAAACAGCCCGAGCTTCCGGTAGACATCGCCGATCGTGAGGAGGAGCCGCGCCTGGATGAGCGGTTGATCCTTCAGATCCGTGGTGACGCGATCGGCTCCCTGGTCCAGGATCTCGCGCGCCGTGATCGAGCTCCCGCGCGCTTGGTCCGGATCGGAGACCTCGAAGAGCTCCACGAGGAAGTCCGAGACCTGCCGCGACGTCGCGGCTTCGGTCCTGGCGACGGCCTCGGCGCGCGTGGCTCGCACCATCCCGATCGTGGCCGAGACCGCACCCGCGGCCAGGGCGACCGCTACCATCGCCGCGGCGGCCACGCCGGCCTTGTGGCGGCCGACGAACTTGGCCGTGCGGTAGAAGGTCGAGTCGTCCTGTGCGATAACCGGCTGGCCTTCCAGATAGCGTTCCACATCCTCCGCCATCTGCTCGGCCGACGCGTATCGGCGTTCCGGCTCCTTGCGAAGCGCCATGAGGACGATCCGGTCCATGTCGCCCTTCAGCTCGCGACGCAGCCGCTGCGGCTCGGTGTCGCGCGCGACGCTGATCGGGTCGGTCGCCCTCTTCGCTCCGTCCCGGTCCGCCGCGCCTTGCCCGTCCGAGACGTTCGGAGTCGCCATGGACCGGCTGACCGCTTCGCTCGGTCGTGCCGGTTCTTCCTCGGTGATCATGCGCTCCGCTTCAGCCGGTGTGAGGCCGATCAATTGGAACGGCCGTCGTCCGGTGAGCAGCTCGTAGAGCACCACCCCGAGCGCATACACATCGGTGGCCGTCGTGACGGGCTCGGCCCTCACCTGCTCCGGGCTCGCGTATTCGGGCGTCATGAGCCGGAGTCCGGTGCGCGTCTCCGGAGCGCCTCCCTCCATGAGCGTCGGGTCGAGGATCTTCGCGATCCCGAAGTCCAGCAGCTTCACGTGGCCCTCGGGCGTGACGAGGATGTTGGAGGGCTTGAGATCCCTGTGAACCACGAGGTTGCGGTGCGCGTGCTGGACGGCGCGCGCCACGGTGCAGAAGAGCTTCAGCCGGCGCTTGATCCCGAGACGGTTCCGATCGCAGTACACGTCGATCGGGACGCCCTCGACGTACTCCATGACCAGGTACGGTCGGCCATCCTCGACCACCCCTCCATCGAGGAGGGCAGCGATGTTCGGATGGCTGAGGGCGGCGAGGATCTGGCGCTCGGTCTCGAAGCGACGGCTGAGTTCCGTCGTCTCGGGCCCGCGCCGGATCATCTTCAGGGAGACCCGCTGCTTGAACTGTCCGTCGGCCCGCTCGGCCAGGTAGACGACGCCCATCCCGCCACGTCCGATCTCGCTCGAGATCCGGTAGGCGCCGATGACATCCCCGACGGGAGCCTCGCTGGTTTCTCCGGTCATCGGCCCTGCACCTCGCTCCGGCGTGGGCCGGGCTGAGCCGCCCTTTCCACTCGCTGCCGGCCCGGATGGCTCATCGTCCAGGAGGCCCGAGGTCCGAGAGTGGGCCGACAGGAGCGCCTCCACCTCACCCTGAAGCTCGGAATCTCCGCCGCACGCATCCGACAAAAAGGCGGCCCATTCCGCCCTCGGCCTGTCCAGAGCGGCTCCGAAGATCTCCTCGACCGCCTGCCGCTTCTTGCGGTCCACCCGCTACGACTCCGGCTCCGGGTAGAGCTCGCGGTACAGCCAGGCGCGCGCCTTCACCCAGTCGCGCCGCACCGTTCGCTCGGAGACCTCCAGGACCGCGCCGATCTCGGCCTCCTCCATTCCGGCGAAGAAGCGGTATTCCACGACCTGCCTTTGCCTCGGCTCCAGTCGCTCGAGCGCCCGATCGAGCGCCAGCATCTCTTCCGGTCGGAATTCAACGGCGTTGTGGCCGTCGGACAGAGTGGTGACCGCCCAGTCCCCGCCCCGCTTCGCCGCCATCCGGCGCCTCGCGTGGTCGACGAGGACCTGCCGCATGGCTCGGGCGGCGATCGCCAGGAAGTGGGCGCGGTCGACCGCGTCCACCCCGCCGCCGCCCGCCAGCTTGACGTAGGTTTCGTGGACGAGGGCCGTGGCGTGGAGGGTGTGGTCGGGTCGCTCGCGTCCCAGCTGCCGGCCGGCCACGGCGCGCAGCTCGTCGTAGACGATCGGCAGCAGCCGGTCCAGCGCGTCTCGCTCGCCGCCGCGAACCGCCTCGAGAAGCCGCGTGACATCGCCCGGGGAAACGGCATCGCCGCCGGGTGTCGCGTCGCTTGGGGGCGTGGGGTCGTCGGGGCTCACGGTGAGCCGGGTTCGTGCATGTCGTCCCTACTTGGATAACCTCGCTGGTCGTCTCGCCCAACGGGTCGGACGAGGAGAACACCCGGTCGAATCTGGACCGGGCTGCGGCGGGCTACAAGTGGAGGGGAGGTGGGCCGCGGACGGTTACTGCCTCGCTTCCACCGCGACCACGTAGCGAAGCTGGGAGTTGGAGATGTAGCCCATCGTGCCGTTGGGACCGTCGACGCGGATCATGCCGTTCTGCTCGGGCACGAGCGTCTCACCCGGGATCTGGTACGTGGAGTTGTCGTAAGTCTGAATCTCGAACCGTCGGGAGGCGGTCTCGGAGATGTTCACCACGTAGACGATCTGGTGCTGCTGGACCACGGCGACGACCTCGCCGTCCGACTCCAGCACGATCAGCCCCATCTGGTTGTGCGCGATGCGATCCGCCGTCACCCGGAAAGGTGTGTTCTGCTGGACTTTCACCTCGAAGGTGGAGGGAGTGTCCTGTGCCACGGCCGGCGCCAGAAGGGCCCCTGACAGACACAGCAACGAGATGAGCGAGCCGAGCTTCCACGTGGTCTTCATGGTGCCTCCCTTGAACTTCCGTCCTGGACCGGTGACCTCTCAAACGGCCCGCAAGGAAGGTGCCGATTCCAGGCTTCGCCGGACCCCGGCACCTCGAAGGTGTCCTCGCGACTGCCGTTACCCTCTCCTACTACTGACGCCTCAGTGATCGGGTGGTGCACATCCGTCGGGAATCGCGGCTTGTATCGCTCGCGGACCGATCCTGTTCAGCCGGCCGGGCGCAGCGCCATATTCCCGGGTGGACGCGATCGACTGAACCTCTACGAGGAGTCTAGATGAACGAACCTGAGCGATCGCCGATCGAGCGCGGAAGTGGAACACCCTGTCCGCTGTGCGGTGGGTCGGGCGACTACCACATCACGCCCGTCGGTCACGTCCTTTGTCCGGAGTGCGAAGACGGGGTCTCGAGCATGAACCGGCGCAGCGAACGGAACGGACGTGAGTAGCAACCTACCGGACCGGGTGCCGGGCTCGCGCTGGGAGCTGGTTCGCGATGCGCTCGTCTTCCAGGGGAAGCTCTTCGTGGATGGGCTGCGGGATGCGGCGATGATACCCCTCTCCATCATCGCGGTCGTCATGGACGTCCTCGGGATCGGTGGCCGGGCGGGCCGCAACTTCTACGACGTCGTCCTGTTCGGCCGGCAGACCGAGCGGTGGATCAACCTGTTCAGCGCGGCCGACCGGCTCCTTCCCGAGAGCACCGAGGACAGTTCGCCCTCCGGCCTGGACGCTCTGGTCGAGAAAATGGAGGACATCGTCGTCGACGAGTACCAACGAGGAGGCATCACGACGTCGGCGAAGGACGCCGTGGATCGAGCTCTCGACAACCTGCAAGAACGCGGACGACGATGACGTCATCCGGATGAGCATCCGCGCCCTCTCCGTCCTCGCCCTGTTCGTGATCGCAGCGCTGACCGCCGGGATCGCCCTGCGGGAAAGCACCGGATCGCAGCGGGTGACGATTGCGGCCGGTCCGGACGACGGGGAGGCATACGCACTCGCCACGGCCATCGCCGAGGTCGCGGAGCGCCACTATCCACGCCTCTCGGTGGAGGTCGTCGAGACCGCCGGCTCGGGCCAGAATATGCGGCTCCTGGAAGACGGGCGCGTGGAGCTGGCGACCGTGCAGGCGGACGTCCGAATGGGGCCATCGGCGAGGATGATCGCCATCCTCTACCCGGATGTCTTCCAGCTCATCGTGCGCGAAGACTCCGGGATCGAGAGGGTCGCGGACCTCGTGGGGAAGAGAATCGCGCTCCCTCCCCAGGGAGGGGGACAGTTCTCGACCTTCTGGTTCTTGGCCGAGCACTACGACCTGGATCCAACGGGTCTTCAGGCCGTGCCGATGTCGCCGGCCTCCGCGAGCTGGGCGCTCATCGATGGCGCGGTTGACGCCACGTTCCGCGTGCGCGCCGCCGGAAACCCGGCGATCCTGGAGCTGATCGAGGAGGCCCCCACGCGCCTGATACCGCTCGGGCAGGCGGCGGCGATGCAGCTGAAACGGCCCGCCCTCCAGCCCGGGACGATCCCGAGGGGGTCCTACCGCGGCTTCCCGGCCCTGCCGGAGAGTGATCTCCCGACGGTCGCCGTCCAACGGCTCCTGATCGCCCGCGGCAGCCTGGACGATCACGTCGCTGCCAAGTTGACCCGGGTCCTCTTCGAGCGCCGCCGCGAGCTCATGAACCTCACCTCGCTGGCCGGCTTCATCACTCCTCCGAATCTCGGCGGCGGCACCTATATCCCAGTCCATCCGGGCGCGCAGCAGTTCTACGACCGTGACCGGCCCTCCTTCATACAGGAGAACGCGGAGCCTCTCGCGCTCGTCGTGACCCTGGCCGTGCTGATGATCTCCGGGCTTTTTCGGCTGGGATCGCGCCGCCGGAAGCGGAGGATCGATCTCTACAACAAGGAAGTGCTCGATCTGGCGGTGAGCCTCGATCGCAGCACGGATTTGGACGAAGTGCGTCGCTGCCGCGAACGACTCTTCGAGTTGGCGGCTGGCGTGGTCGACGACGCGGAGGTCGGCCTGATAAGCCCCGAGGGCTTCAACTTTTTCTGGTTCACCTGGAGCATGGTAAACGGGAGGGTGGAGAAGCAGGCATCGGTACTCGAAGCCTCGGCCCACGCAGCTTCGGCTCCTGCATCCGAGATGGGGTCGTGAGCCGCCGATCCGGGGTGCTGGCCCTCGCGGTGCTGACGTTTCTCGTGGTGATCTTCGCGTCCTACGCCCGCACGGTCCGCTCGGAGGTCGACGACGCCAGTGGCTACCTCCTTACGCTCATGGAGCTTCGCCGCTCGGCGCTGGAGGACTACCTGGAAACGATCCGCTCCGAGGTTGTTCTCTGGAGCCACCGGGAGGCCCTGCGCGGGGCGATCGTCGAGCTGGAGCAGGGGTGGGACCAATTGCCGGGCGACCGCACGGAGACGCTGCAAGGGCTCTACATCGACGAGAACCCGTTCCCGGAGGGCGAGAGACACCGGTCTCTGACCGCCGGAGATGGCTCGCTCTACAGCCGGGTGCACGAGGCCGTCCACCCGAGGGCGCTTCGATTCCTGGAGAACCACGGCTACTACGACGCCTTCCTCTTCGACCCGGAGGGGAATCTGATATACACCGCGTACAAGGAGCGGGACTTCGCCACGAACCTGGACACGGGGACATGGCGGGATACCGGCCTCGGATGGGCGTTCCGTGCCGCTCGCGACGCCGAGAGCGAGGACTTCGTGGTGTTCACCGACTTCGAGCCCTACGAGCCGAGCAACGGCGAGCCGGCAAGCTTCGTGGCGAGCCCGGTTCGAGCGGAGGACGGAAGCCTGGTCGGTGTTCTGGCGTTTCAGGTGCCCGTGAACGGCATCGACGAGATCATGCAGTTCACGGGCGGCATGGGAGAGACGGGCGAGACCTACATCGTCGGCGAGGATCTGCTGATGCGGAGCGACTCGAGGTTCGCCGATTCGTCGACGATACTGCGGACGAAGGTCGACACGGAGACCGCCCGCCGCGGCCTGGCGGGCGAGACGGGAGTCGACATAGTCGACGACTACAGGGGCGTGCCCGTGCTCTCGGCCTACGGACCCCTCGAGTTCGAGGGGCTCCGTTGGGCCGTGATGGCCGAGATCGATGAGCAGGAGGTGCGGCGCCGGGCGCGGGAGCCGAGGCGGCTTCTCGCGACGGCGTTTCTGGGCCTGGCCGCGATTGGTGCCATCGCCGCTCTGTTCCTCACCTATCTGATGGGGCGTGCCGAGAAGCCCGAGCCCTGGAGGAAGGAGGCCTGATCGCCTGAGGTTACTCCTCCGCGTCGCCTCGATCGATGCGGGCCTTGAGGTCGACCTCCCACTCGGCGACGATCCCATCCCGGATGCGCACCCGCACCTGGCTGATCTCGGCCGAGCTCAATTCGGGCACCGCCCGGCAGGCTTCCTCCAGCGCCGAGTTGACTGCCGCCTCCACTCCTTCCGTCGATCTTCCGCTGAGTTCGAGAGTCGCGACGTGCGAGGCCAGGAGCGTGCTGTCCGTGGATATCGTTTTGGAAAAATAGCGGTGGCGCGCCCGACGCTCCTCCTGCTCGTACAGGTTGTCCGTGACCCTTTCGGGGAGTTCCAGCTCCGCGCGGAGGCAGCGCAGAAACTCGGCCTCGTCCGGATCGACCTGGTGGTCCTCCAGTACCTTTTCGACCGCCTTTCCGTACACGATTCGAGCCGTCTGTTCGTGAACGGCCGTGATGTCCTCCGATTCCAAGCCCAGGATGTGCTTGAGGTGGGCCAGGTCCAAGCGCTCATTCTCCGTGAGCTCGTGATCGTCCAGACACTGCTTGAGAAGACGTCGGTAGAGATC
>Ga0255058_10000044_pt1 | contig 70637 bp, 68 predicted proteins | sample Cases_109_9_MG_FD_188637 | JGI IMG/M metagenome (GOLD analysis project Ga0255058, IMG submission 188637) | Seawater microbial communities from Amundsen Gulf, Northwest Territories, Canada - Cases_109_9 | ecosystem: Environmental > Aquatic > Marine > Gulf | place: Canada: Northwest Territories...
ACAACAACCACAGGCCCCACAGCGCGTTGGGGCAACTGCCGCCGGCTGAGTTTCGAACCGGTGGCGACTTCACCCAGGGCCGGATCGGACCCCTGAATTCGCACGCCTAATGGAGCAGAATCGGGGGGCACCGCAGTTGCGGCCAGACTAACTTAACAAGTGGTACCACTCTTGGGGGCAGGTCAGAAGCCGCAGGCAATCAAGTGAAGACCGGAGAAGAGGTCGTGGCAGTGGAAGCAGAGGAGCCGTCGCACCTACCCGCGAAACGGAGGCCCACAGAGGACGCGCTGATTGCGCAACTTCGTGAACTAAACGCTCGGTCCCACGAGTACAGCAGACGGCTGTGGCAGCTTCCGCTGGCCTTCTTGGGTATCACCGTGGCCATGATCGGGCTCGTCGATGACACTCCGCTTCTACCTTGGGTGTCGCTTGGGGCCGCTCTTGTCGGAGCATTGCTTCTCGTCCACATGCGTGGGCTACACGACGGCGTGGACCGTGCTGTGGATGGTATCCAGAGAATGGAGACGGATCTGGGGTTTGATCCGCCAACTGCGGAGAAGCACCATCGTCTAATACTGTGGCCCCTCCACGGTCTGTTGATACTGGCCGTTCTGGGGTGCCTGCTCCTGTCTATTCTTGGGATCGTAGGCGTTCTGGATACTCCTTAGGGCGCACGACAACCTCCCCTCAACTCCACCGCCTCCGCTTCCAGGTCCCTGGCCCGCAAGAGAAGGTCCCTGATCCTTGCCTCTTGGTTGTCCATACCGGGAGGGTACGGGCTTGGATCAACGGGCTATCAACGAGAAGCGCGCGGGCGCGCGGGCGCTCTTTCAGGGAGCCTCGTTTACCTCTTGCGCCGCGCGCTGACCGGACTCGAGCGCGCCTTCCATGGTGCCGGCCAGCCGCGAGGTGTGTTCTCCGGCGAAATGCAGGGGGCCTTCCGGGCGTACGGCCAGCGGGAGCCAGGAGGTCATCTGACCGGGGGCGAACTGCGAATAGCCCCCGTGCCCCCAGAACTTCGAGGTGCCCCCTTCCACGTACCGGCGGAGTCCAGGGTGGACCCTCTCCATGTGCTCGAGCGCAAACTCGATTCGTTCGCCCGCCTCCATCCCCCCCACGCGGTGCGCCTCGGGCCCCTGCACAAAGGCCCCCAGGATTGCGCGGGGGGTGGGGGGCTCCGGCCGGGGGAACGGCTCCTCCACCACCTCCATAATGGGCAGGTCTGTATAGGCGCTGCCGCTGACCTTTTCCTTCTCCCAGAATCGGCTTGCCACCTGCAAATAGATCCGGGCGACACTGGCGTACGCCAGCTCCTGAATCACGGCTTCTTCCTCGGGGGCAAAGGGAGGGCTGACTTCCATGTGCCGGAGATGGGAGAAAGGCACCGCACATATCAAATGCTCCGCCTCCACGGTCTGGTAGGCACTACCCCGCCGGAACACTGCCTCGACGCCTTTCGGACCGTGATTGATCTTTATCACCGGGGAGCCGTAATGGATCTTGTCCTGGAGTCGGGCGGCCAGGGCCCGGGGCAGAAGGTCGTTCCCACCGCGAAAAGCATAGAGTCCCTGCCCCTGAACGAAGGTCGCCAGGTAGGACACAAGGTATTGCAAGGCCGAAGTGGTGTCCGCTCCCTCGCCGAACCAGAAGGTCCGGGCCAGCAGCTCCAGGGCCTGGCTCGAAACCCCCTGCCGGCGCAGGAATTCGTTGAACGTGCTCTGGTCGTAGTGCTTCGCCGGATCGAGCCGCCAATCGGGAAGGCTGGGGTCACCGATCTCTTCGAGCGCCGGGGAGACGTGTTTCATCAGGATGCCGAAGGGACCGAGTTGGCGCTCCTCTGCGCTCAGATCGTAGGGCCAGTCAACCGGCTCGCCGGCCGCTGCTGTCAGGCGCTGCCCGCGCAAGTAGTAGAGCGAGGCGAAGGCCTCGGAAGGGATGGGAGCGAAGGGGACATCAAGAAGTTTGGCATAGTGGAGGAGGCGCGGGTAACTGTCTGAGAATATACGGGCACCGGCTTCGGCATAGAGCCCGTCCGAGAAGGCTTCTCGCAGGGTCCGGACACGCCCGCCGGGCCGCAGTTGGTCCTCGAACACCGTTACCTGGTGGCCCGCCTGCGTCAGTTCATAGGCCGCCGCAAGCCCTGCTAGTCCGGCTCCGATTACAATCACTTTCTTTGCCGGCCCCGTCCGCTCCAGCGGGGCGAACTGCGCACCGGCCGCGTCGAGTCGGAGAACAGAGATGGCTGCAGCGCCGGACAGACAGAGGGTCATGAAGTCTCTGCGCGGAATTTCGTGTGTCATCAAACCCCCTCAAGCCGAATGTCTTGGGCAGCTTAGCCGAAGTGGCTGCCTATTTGGGGTACTTGCGCGTGACGTAGGTCCTCCAACCCGTGACGGCTACAACTGCCACGATCACTGCCGCCAAACCGCTCGGGATATCCGCGAGTTGCTGACCCAGATCATTACTGGCCTTCAACCAAAAGAGAAAGATGGCAACAGCCCAAACCAGAATCAGAATTTGCGCGAAGCGTTTCATTTGATGCACCTCCTTCAGGGCAACAGGCGAGTGACGGCCAGACAGTGAGCCTGGCCCGAACAAGTCGGAGCGGAGTTTGCGGTTAAGGCAGCTTGAGAATACCAACCCGCCCGCCGCCATGCGAACCAACCAAAACGCCCAGCATCCCGCCGCGCTGGCGAGATTACCGGGCGCTCGTGAAGGGGATGGTTGCCTCTAAGGACCGCGCCCAGGTGTTCTGTCTTACAGGTACCGTCTAGTCCTCGACTGGCACCATGATGTGAGCGTAGGGCGTATCCCTATACATCACCCACGGCCCGCCATCATCGGGGTGAGCCGGCAGACCTTCCAGCGCCGCAGCGTCCGGCACGACAACCATGATGTGCGGACCACCGGGTGGAAGCCATTCATTGTCTGCCGTCGCTTCGGTCGCATAGGGATCGGTATTGCTTCCGCCCTCGGCACCGCCTTGGAGCATGTACCCAAAGCCGGTCCTCGTGAACGTCGGCTCCGTCTTGCCCATGTAAGCCTCCAGCCAATTCATCCAAGGCGCGTCAAGACACATGGGACCGAATTCGCTTGACATGCAGGTCCACCCGTTCGTGCCCTCCCTGAGAACGTTTCCTTCCGCGTCCATGATTGTCGCATCCGCGGAGATGGAAAGCGGTGCCGCGCTCTCCGCGTTCTTGATCTGGTCCGTTGCGGCACACGGATTGTCTTGCGCCTGGAGTGCGGTCGTGGTGACGAACAAGCCAGCCAAGACCACTGTGGCAACCCGGGCTTTCATGCGGTACCTCCTGTTTGAATCGTGCGACGGTACGAAAACCTGACAATTTTATCATAAATAATAGGGTGATCGCCTGTCAAATGTGTAGGAGGCGCAGCATCCCACCCGCCGTCGTGCGACACGCCTCAGACGGACGTGAAGGAGCCCCGGTCGGGGGGCGGGGATCAACGGGCTATCAAAGAGAAGCGCCCGACCAGGAGCTGGCGCTGGTGGACTCAACGTTGCGGCAGCGTCGCCGTCGTTACTCCTCTTCGATCCACAAGTACTCCATGTTGGCCACAGGAGCTGCCCGGCTGCCGGTCTCGAGTCCGCGGATCCTCCGGTGGACCACAAAAGCCTGGACGCCCGGAGACAGGTGGGTCATAGGCAGGTCGCGTTGGAAATGGGGCCACAATCTCCGGTACAGCGCATCCAGGGAATCCGGGCTCGGCGTACTGGACGCCGCTTCGAGGAGATGCGCTACTTCACTGTTTTGGTATCCCAGAAGAGATTCGGTTCCGTAGAGCGCCGCAGCGCCGTAGCGACCGCCAGTCTCCATGTGGAACGAGCGGATCGCGGCGTCGAAGTCACCTCGCGAGATTCGCCGGCGTACGATGTTGAGTGCCAGCTGGTTCACGTCGACTTCCACTCCTACCTCAGTCAGTTCCTGCTGGACGAACACAGCCGCCTTCGCCTCCTCGGGTGAGACGAGCAGCTCGAAGTAGAGTCTCTCGCCATTTCGCTCTCTGATGCCGTCCCCGTCCAGGTCCACCCATCCGGCGCCCTCCAGGAGCCGGGCGGCTCCCGGCCGGTCGTGTGGAAGCGGTGGCGGAACTTCTCCGCGACGATACTGGCGGCGCCTGAAGATCACGTCGAAGTAGGGAGTCTCGTCCGGGAAGCCCAGCAAGCGGTGCAGCTCCCGGCGATCGATGGCCAGGGTGAGGGCTCGCCTCACCTGGGGGTCACGAAGCGCGCTGACGCGCCAATTCCACAAGATGGCCAGGTAGTTGGTCGGGTAGATCCCGAAATAGACCGAGTACTCAGGGTCGTCGGCAATGACCATGGCATCCTCGTGGTCGGCCCACCCGAGTGCGTCTACGTTCCCCGCCAGGAGCTCTGCTACCGATGACTCGGCATATTTAAGGGTCACTCGGTCCACTCGTGCCCGTCCGCGATAGTAGTCCGGGTATGCTGCGAACTCAGTCATGACGTTCGGCACGTGTCGCACGTAACTGTACGCGCCCGTGCCAACCGGCTTCTCCCAGAAATCCCAACTGGTCCGTTTGGCCGGGTCGCGATTCTCGAGAAGATGCCGCGGATAATAGACGCGCCACCGGGCCAGAGGGTCGAACCCCGTGCCGTCGGCCAGATCGATCGTCAGCGTGGTATCATCGACCACCTCCAAGTCGAAGGCGGAAGGCGAGAGTGCAAGCACATCCGGGTGACGGAGCAGGTTCAGCGTGAACTCCACGTCGCGTGCGGTGAACGGGACCCCGTCATGCCACGTGACATCGGAGCGCAGCCGAATCGTCCAATGCAGGTAGTCGTCGGAGTGCTCCCAGGCGCGAGCCAACCGACCCTCCAGTTCGCCGTTCTCGTCCAAGACAACGAGCGATTGAAAGACCAGGAACTTGGCGGGCATTTCGAAGTAGGGGCCGAACACCCTGTGGTCGCAGCAGTAGAGTACCGTGATCCTCGACCGATCCGCTTCGGTTCCGGCAGACCTGTCACCACCCTGTTGGCATCCCGCCAGCGGCACGAGGAAAGCGAGCAGAACGCGTACCGGGATGGACGAGTTCGGCCGAGCAGCCCGAACTCGTCTATATACCGAACGGGGTTGGTGCGAATGGAGCATACCGAATCCTAGAGCTGAGGTCCCGTTACTAATTTCTCTCTCGGCGAAACGTGACCTGCTATGCAAGAGCCGGAAGCTAGGTGCGACAACATTTTCTCTTCGTGCTGCAAGCTGCAGTCTCGACCATCGCTAATAATATCGGATCCCGTCAACTTTGCCCCAGGCGCCACACGCCTCAGACGGACGTGAGAGAGCCCCGGTCGGGTGGCATCAACGAGGCGTCAATGAGCGGCATCACCTTCATTCAGCCCTCACGGGCTTCAGGGTAGTCCCGCATGCTCCGCAAGATTAGGTGCACACGACCGACTAGACCGATTCGACGCAGTACCCTATCGCGACGATCTTCTCCTGTTGGCCGATTATCACCCATGCTATCTGCGTCCCGATGGTGACACCTGTGAGGCCTTCGCCACCACATTGCTGAAGGAGGTCATCCCCCAACTGACCCGATGTCTCCGGTGGCAACGGCGAGAGCCAGAAAGGGTTGAACTTCGAGGCTTCGGCCGTGACGCGTGTCCCGGGTCGGGTGACGACGGTCGCCGAGACGGGAAGCGATGCGCACCCCACTAAGATGGCGACTGCGGTCAATGCGGCTGCGTTAAGAATCCTTCGCATGGCTGCCTCCTAAGGAGACGATACTTCGGCGTCGTGACGCCTCGCGCATTCGTCTCGTTACTGGTGACTCGACGGGGAATCACCTTCCCTTGCACCATTCTCAAAACACCGCAATGCAGCTAGTCGTTGAGGCGAAGGTAGATCAAGGCATCCCGGAAAAGCACCGGTCGGGAGGTCTCAACGGGGGAGTCAACGGTCGCCGCTGGAGTGCCCATATCAGGCTTCCAGACGCTTCCTAACGCCACACGTTGCGGCTTTCTACGCAAGACTCTCCAACGCTCATTCTGAGGCCCTCCTGAGGGCTGCTCGCACGGCGGCGGGCGGGTGCTTGAAGCCCCTGCACGGGTCTGCCCGGAAACATACAGTCCCGGAGTGACGTAGTGGTCCGTAGTTGGCCTTGACGGCCAGAAGACCCCACGTTGGGAAGGAGAGATGAATCCGTGGACCACTTTCTTATTCCCCTCCTTGTGTTCTGGGTCATCATCGCAAGCATCGTGGGCGGCGTCATTCTCCTGCGACCTGTGTCCCGTCGCCTGGGGCACTTCCTCGACGAGTGGATTGCCATCCGCCGGGCGGAGCAGGAAGGCTCCGGCGAACGGTTCCAAGAACAGGCGGCGCGCCTCGCGGCTCTGGAAGAAGAACAATACCGTCTTCGGGAGCACCAAGAGTTCATGGAGTCACTGAAGGAGAAAGAGGAGCCGAATATCATCAGTTCCGGGGAATGATCCAACGGCGCTTCGCTTGCTCGCACGGCGACGGGCGGCATGCGGCACACACGCCACAGTTGACGGGGTCCGAACCTGGCCGCACTGTCAAATGGTTACAGTTGTACCCAACAACTCCAGCCGGACCCTCCCTCCTGGCCGATGTATCCCTTCGTCCAGGAGGTGTCCGATGCGCAAGCTACCGCTGTCCATTTTCCTTCTCGCCCCGCTGGTGGCCCTTGGCATTTATGCGTGCGATGAAGTCCCCGTTGAACCCGAAAGTCAACAACAAAGCGATTTCCTGGCGGCCAGCGTTCGAAGCGGAAATCCGTTCATCGGGTCTTGGATAATGACGAGCGCCGTGGTGGGTGACGAGGATTTGCTCGCTGGGACAAGCATACTGTACATCATGACCTTCAGGAGCGACCGAACGCACTCGGTCTCCGTTTCCAACGACGCAGAGGGCTTAGTCTGCGGGGAGACCAGCTGCGAATGGGACGGTGCTTACGCTTACACGCGCACTACTCTCACGACCCTTGAGCCAAACCACCCCGATCCCGACGAGCGCGGCGAGGATACCTCGTCATACGTCTTCTGCGGCGGAAGGCTGATCTTTATGGATTCTGGTGAAGTTGGGATAAGGCTCACATTGAAGAGGACTGGACACTGAGTCTGTCGTTCTGAGGCACAACTCGCAGGGGCGGCTATCACGGGCTGCCCCTTCCTCCTGCGGGCTGCTCGCACTGCGGCGGGCGGCCAAGCGGCTGTATATTGGGCAGTGCACAGCTCAGGCACCGACCGTTAGGCAGGGCCAGAATGCCAATGGAGTCTCAGTCACGGCTAGGACGGCGAATGATGACCAGTCTGCGCTCGTGGCGCGCGATGGGGACGTGGTCCCTTGTTCTGTATCTAGCCACAGTGGGCGCATTCGCAGGTCTTGCCGCTTGGGCAGTGATCTTCATAGCGCATTTGTTGTTTGATGTCGCCAGGCCAAGTGGAATCGCGCTTCTTCTAGCAATCCCAAGAGGGGCCATCTTCGGCGTTGTCCTCGGCCTTATCCTCTGGGTGTACTGGAACAGGCGCCACGGTCAGGACGAACCCGAGGAGAGACTCTGAGTACGGCCTGTCTAACGCGCGCCCGTGCCAACGCCCGGTTGTCTCGCCAAGGCTAGGCGGCACGCCGGGCGCTTCGCTTTGCTAGCACGGCGGCGGGCTTGACTCTCCCTTGACCGCCTGACGTAATTAGTAGAGCAGCCTTCAGACGTTCCCCCCACGGAGGTAGGCTGCATTGCTGTACTACAGACGTTCTCGCTGCCGTCCTGTCTCGCTGGCCCTGGTTGGGCTGTTCCTGTGGGTGACCGCTTGCGGGACGTACAAGCAGATCGGGCTCGGCGAGGTCGCTGACCACGGGAAGGTCCGAGTCACGACAACCGATGGGGAGAAACGCGACCTCTACCACCCCGTGGTCGAAGCGGACAGCATCAAGGGACAACTGCACGAACGGCCCGCTTCGCGGTACTCCGAAGAACCTGTCTACGCCATTCCGCTCGACCAGGTATCTATGCTTGAGAGTGCTCACGGTGATGCTGGTAAGACCGTTGTGGTCGTCGCGTTAGTGATCGGCGGCACCTTCGCAGTGCTGTTTGCAGCCTTTCTCATAACCTACCCCTAGCCGATTTTCGGGCCTTGAGTCCGCCCCCGCTTGTTCCGCCCACTGCGGCGGCACGCCGGGTGCTTCCACCTGCTCGCACGGCGGCGGGCTGGATGCTGAGAAAACGCGTCTCCCTTGACAGCCGCCCATCGACTTGGCGTCAATGGTACACTTGCCGTCGTACCGGTTACTCCACTACCTCGGGAGGATCAGATGTCGGAGCAAGACATCTTTCGGCGGGTGGTTGAAGATATCTGGAACCTCAAGAACCCGGCTCTCATTCCCGCCATCTACGCCGAGGACTTCGTCATGCACACGCCCGTCGGGACCTTCGAGGGGCCGGACGGCTACCGACAGATCTACGACACCTACGTGACCGCCTTCCCAGACTGCCGATTCACCGTCGAGGACCTGTTTGCGACTGGAGACAGGGCGGTGCTCCGCTACACTTACTCGGGGACTCACAACGGCGACCTGATGGGTGTAGCTCCGACCGGCAAGCAGGTCTCCATCGGTGGCATTGCGGTCGCTCGGGTAGCCGATGGCAAGATCGCGGAGGAGTGGCCGATCTGGGATCTCTATGGCCTCATGCAGCAGATTGGGGCAATCCCCTAGCCGTCGGCCCTTTACGACGTTTGAGGCCAGCGCCCGGTTCACGCCGGGCCTCCGATCACGCCCAAGGGGCGGCTCTCTCGGGCTGCCCCTTCTCACTCCTGCGGGCTGCTCGCACGGTGGCGGGCGGGCACTCATACCGGCGTGTATAATAGGGTGTCCCGTTTTCCTGCATCCCGCCTGTTAAGGAGGCACCATGCGCAAGTACTTCTCACTCCTGTTCGCCGGAGCCGCGATGCTCCTGGTGACGTCTGCTGCGAAGGGCCAGGACCCGGTTGCCGTCGATTCAGACCATTACAAGGTCGAGTTCGAGAACGACCAGATCAGGGTGCTTCGGATCACCTACGACCCTCACGAGAAATCCGTCATGCACGAGCATCCGGCGAATGTTGCTGTGTTCCTTACACAAGACCAGGTATGGAGGATGACGAACCGGGACGGGGAAACTGAAGAAGTGGAGGCCACTCTCGGCGAAGTTGGCTGGGGCGAGGCAGAAGCGCATCTTCCCGAGAACCCCACCGACAATCGCCAGGAGGTGATCCTGGTCGAGCTAAAGTCTCCTACCGAGGATAGCCCCTGAGTTCATTTGAGCGACTTGCAAGTGTCGGGGGCGGTTCCATCGGGCCGCCCCTTTAGCTTTGTTCGCACGGCGGCGGGCGGGATGCGCGCCCTAAGGCTCCCTCCCCTATATTGATCGCACCCCCTTGTTCCTGTAGGGAGCCTATGCCCGACGTGCTGGAACGTGTCAACTCAGCACTTGCCGACCGTAACACGGTCCACAAGTTGGCGATCAGAGTCGTGCGGCTGGAGCAACGCTTGGACAGGGGAGTCTATTGTGAATGCTAAGAGGGCTGGTCTCACACTGTTCTGGATAGGGTCCGTGTACATGGTAGGGATGGGTCTTGTTGCCAGCTGGGTGGGGGTGGAGCCGGCGCTCAGAGACTTATCGCCTGCACAGTATGGCGAAACGGTCTGGAGGTTCGACGGCGTCTTGTTCTTGCTGTGGGCACTTTCTATCCCTCTGGGATCGATACTGGCCGGTGTCGGCGTTCTGCTTTACGTCGGGGCGAGACGACCCAGTATCTGGCTATTCGGGATGGGAGTGTTTCTCGTATTGATAGTCGTTGAGACATTGTTACCGTCGAGGCATTTTCCGCCATTGTTTGGTGTAGGGGGTGGTTTGATCCTGGCATTCTACCTGGGGATACTCTGGTTCTGGGCTAGAAAGCGGAAACTCCTCGAGGGTGCGGCCAAAACGGCCGCCGATTATCAATTAACCGCATATACATTCTTCCTTATAACTGCGTGGTTTCTCTGCAAGGCCCATGGAACGCCCTATCTGAAGGCACTGGAAGATCAACCGCTCGAAAGCCCTATCTCGGTAATGGTATACCTGGTCTTGGGATGGCTATTCCTCTTCCTTAGCCACTATCGAATGGCACGGACCGCCTGAAACAGCGCTTGCACCCTGGCACTGAAGGTTGCCCCAGCGCCCGGTTGTCTCACAGGCTCGAATGCCTTCGGCGGGGCTCCGGGCGCCGGTTCATCTGGGTACTGATGAGTTTTCCTGCCTGTGGGTAGATGATTGAGAAGAGCGTCCCAGCGTCACCCGCACCAAGGACAGACTGTCATGATCGAGTGCTCCCAGCGTGATACCGTTCAACCCATATGCCCACATTGCTCAACGGGACTACGGACTGTGTGGTACCAGCAACTTTCTGGCGTCATGGGAAAGCGGTTCGTCTACTTCTGTGGCACCTGCCGGAAGGTGCTGGGCATATCCCACCGCAAGGGCTTCTGGATGGGATAGCCTGCGGCGGCACGCCGGGCGCTTCGCTTGCAGCGCTATGAGGTGTGCTATATGGCGTGCCACGGGCCGCAAGCGGGTGTTTTCGTGGTGGTGGACGTTCGGTGAAGCTCGGCCCTCCAGCACGCGGATTTGCATCGGGGTGTGGCAGTGGTTACGCTCTGCCCTGCGCCCCCCAGCGCATAGCTCCACTCACCCGCAAGAGGGAGCGACGAATCATGCGGGCACTTCTATCCGAGTATCCCGACTCGCAAGCTGTCGAGGACGGGGTACTGGTCGAGCTCGGGCCGCAGAACCGCATGACGCGGGCGCTCTATGAATGGCTTTCGACGCAGCTGGCTGACCTCGACACGCCACCACCGGAGCAGCCCTTGGCGATCGTCATCGGGCGCGGCTGGATCGGTCGGGATGGACCAATGGCACGCCGGACGTGGGACGATAACACAGGGGGCGGGGACATACACGCCCTCAAGTTCGACGGCCGGGTGATATGGATGATCCCGAACAAGCTCGGCGGCCTGACGCTGCTGTTCCCTGAGGACTACTGACACGGGGCAGCGGTCCCGGTCATTCCATGAACAATCTCAGGTCATTCCTCAATCCTCCTGAGAAATCTGAGGGGGTAGGTTCACGGTGTCAGGAGGACGGCCCCCTCGGGGGGGCTTCGGGGGTCTTCTGGGAGAGTACGTCTGGGAACTGATCCGCATGATCCTGTGCACCGCCCTGGGCGAGCGCGTGATGCGCCCGAGGTTCGGCTGCAGGTTGGGGTAAGATTTGGGGTAAGAAAGTACGATTTCCTGTCGTTCTACCCCAGATCAGATACGACTGAGGACGCCCGAAACACCGCGTAAGTAAGGCATTTCGTCGTATCTGACCCTCTCCGCGATCTGACTACGGATCAGGAGGTTGGGGGTTCGAATCCCTCCGGGCGTACTCAGTAACTTCAGTTATTACAGCCGGTTAGCTGATCGACCGCTTTGCCGGTTCAGGCTACTCCCCGAACATCTCATTCATCGAACACACATCCCGATGCGGGGGACTGGTCTAGCCGATGCGATGGAGTCGTCTAAGCTTATTGAGCGGCCGAAGCGGCTGCTGTACGTTTGAGCGCCCGCCTACAGCGCCCTTCCGGCGGGGCGGCAGTCCGAGGCCCCGAAAGGAAATTCGAATGAAAACGACGCACGCTCTGGTCTCAGCACTTGCCGGTGTAATACTCACAGGATCGGCCCATGCGTCGGCGCAGGATGTCACGCCCCTGTCTGCGGGGGTTGCGATCGCTCGCACCATGTCCGCGGGCGAAGTCCACGAGTACTCGATCGACCTGGATGAAGGGCAGTTCGTGTACACCGTGATCGAGCAGCAGGGGATCGACGTCACCATCGACGTCACAAGCCCGACCGGCGAATCACTCGGTCAGTTCGACAGCCCGAACGGACGATTTGGTCCCGAACCGATCGTTCTGACGACGGAGGAAACGGGTTCCTATTCGTTCGAGGTTCGGCCATTCGCCGAACATCCCGAGCCGGGCGATTACACGATCTCGATTCTCCGGAAATCCGCATTGGCCACGACCCCAGAAGGCAGGGTGGACCAGTTGTTCACGCCGTGGGACCGAGATGACGGTCCCGGCGCGGCGATCGCCGTGGCGCGAAGCGGTGAGATCTTGTACAAGAACGGCTACGGGCTGGCGAATCTCGAGTACGACATTCCGATTACGCCCCGGACGATCTTCCACGTGGCGTCCGTCTCGAAGCAGTTCACTGCGTTCGCGATCACCACGCTGGCCCAACGCGGAGATCTGTCCCTGGACGACGACATCCGCAAGTACTTGCCCGAAGTCCCGGACCTCGGTCAGGAGATCACGATCCGGCACCTGGTTCATCACACTAGCGGATTGCGCGATCAGTGGGCCCTGCTCGGGATGGCCGGTTGGCGCCTCGACGACGTGATCACAACCGACCACATCCTTGGCCTGGTCGCAAGACAGGAGGCGCTCAATTTCGAGCCTGGATCCGAGTACCTATACAGCAACACCGGCTATACGTTGCTCGCCGAAATAGTCGCCAGGGTGTCGGGTCAGTCGTTTCCTGACTGGACTCAGGAGAACATCTTCGAGCCCCTCGGTATGACTCGGACGCACTTCCATGACGACCACGAGATGATCGTGCCGGACCGGGCGTACTCGTATCAGTCCGATCCGGACGGGGGGTTCCGCAAAAGCGTGCTCAGCTACGCGAATGCGGGGGCGACGAGCCTGTTCACCACGGTGGAGGATCTCTCACGCTGGCACCATAACCTCGACACAGGCGAGCTGGGCGGCCCGGAGGTCAACGACCAGATGCACCAGCGCGGAGTGCTTAACGATGGTGACACGATCACGTACGCGTTCGGGCTCGTGATCGGCGACCACAGGGGCATGCGCACGGTCTCGCACGGCGGTGGGGACGCCGGTTTCCGGACGACCGTTCACCGGTTCCCCGGTCAGGATCTGTCGGTCGTTGTGCTGAGCAACCAGGCGTCGTTCAATCCGACCAGCATGGCACTGGAGGTGTCGGATATCTACCTGGAGGACGAAATGGAGCGATTTGCCGCTTCGATGGAAGAGACGTCCGAGGACGATGACGCAGCGGCCGACGACGAAAGCGGCGATGAGCGCGTCGCGATCGAGATGGACCCTGCCGTGTTCGACGACTACGAGGGTGACTATCAGCTCCGGCCCAGTTTCATCCTCACGGTGTTCCGGGACGGGGACGAGCTGTACGTGCACCCCAGCGGACAGGACGACTTCCAACTGTTTCCCGAGGCCGAGGACGAGTACTTCCTCACCGTGACGGACGCACAGATCTCGTTTGTGCGCGACGATTCGGGCCAGGTAAAGGGCCTGGTGCTGCACCAGGGCGGGCGGGACGCCGAGGCTCCGAAGACTGAGCCGTACGATCCGACAGCCGACGAACTTGCCGCGTACGTCGGCGACTACTGGTCCAAGGAACTCGCGACCGGCTATCGGCTTGCGGTCGAAGATGGCGAGCTGGTCGCGCACCACCAGCGGCATCCGTCAATACACCTGGAGTCCGTGTCGGTGGACGAATTCTCGGGTGCTGTCTGGTTTTTTCAGGACGTCGAGTTTGATCGAAATGAGGCCGGGAGCATTACCGGGATGCGAGTATCAAACGGTCGCGTTCGAGACCTGTGGTTCGAGCGCCGCTAGAGCCTACCGAGTGTCCAGGGCACGTTTGAACCTGTTCTTGGCGGGTATCCCGATAGACCACGTTCATCCTGGGTACGACTCGAAAGAAGCCCACGCCTGGGATCGTTTCCCGCTCGTCTGATCTCAGGGCTCGATGACGGCCTTCGTGATGCGCATCGCTGCTACGTCGGCCAGTGCCTGCCCAGCTTGGTCCAGCGAATAACGCCCGCCGATGATGCGTGACATGTCCAGCCGGTCGCGGTGTCGGGCCAGCACCTGCAGGGCCCGGTACACGTGGCCGAGATCAGTTCCCCACTGCCCCCGGATGTCGGCGTGCTTCCGGTTGATGTCGATGTGAGGATTCACCGATGTGCTACCGGTGTCGGTATAATGTCCGGCGACCACGTACGTGCCTCCGTCGCGCAGGAGGTGGAGGCCCTCCGACACCGCGGCCGGATTGCCTGAGGCCTCGATTCCCACGTCCACGCCGCGGCCATGCGTGAGGTCACGGACCACCGCTTCGCGCTCCTCCGGAGAATCGGCCTTCACGGAGAGGACAGCATCTGCTCCTAGATGGCGCGCGATGTCCAGCCGGGCCTCCGGGTCGCCGATGTTGATCACGAGGCTGGCTCCGCCAAGCACAGACATCGCCACGGCCGACAGACCGACGGGCCCCGAGCCCTGCACGAGCACAGTGGAACCCATCGGCAGGCCGCTGCGGTCTACGGCGGCGAAGCCCGTGAACAGTCCACAGCCTCCGCCGATCACGTCATCCGCGTCGAGGGGAGCCGGCAGCTTGAACACGTGAACGCCGGGCTTCAGGTAGATGCGCTCGGCCCATCCGCCGAGCGGTCCGTCGTGGGCCGAGTATGTGATCCCGTACACCCGGCGGTTCGGGCACCGGTTGGGTTGCCCGGCCACGAGGCAGAACCAGCAGGTGTTGCAGGTTTCGTGGACATCGTAGAAGGTCACGATGTCGCCTGGGGCCAAGGCGTCGCCGATGAAGTCGGTCACGGTGCCGCCGGTCTCCAGCACCCGACCCACACTCACGTGTCCGGGGATGATCGGGTATGGGACTCCCGCCAGCCGGCCGTGGCTCAGGTGCACGTCCGTGCCGCACACCTCGCTGGCCACCGTCTCCAGGAGAACTGAGCCCTCCTCGATCACGGGATCGTCGATGGTCCACATCTCGATCGGGCTCTCCGGGCCCACCATCACCGCCGCCCTGATAGGCATGTCTAACAGTATATGGTGCCCGGCGGCAGCCCACACGCCCACTCTTGGCAGGGCGGCAAAGCCAGACCGGGGTGGAACAATCGTTCCCCTTGTTGCTAATTGTAAGGACAGAGCGCCCATGTCGCCCTTTCCGAGGCTGTTCGTGCGCAACGTGAGATCGAGAGTCCAGCCTCTGTACGAGGAGGCCCGGCGCCGCCATGTGTTCCGGGTCGTAATCCTGTACATCCTGGTTGCGTTCGCGACCCTGGAAGGCGCTGGCAACCTCGGGTCGGCCCTCAACTTTCCGGGGTGGACCGATACGCTGGTGGCGCTCCTGGTCGTCGCCGGCTTCCCGGTCGCCATCCTGGTCGGCTGGTTCTACGACTTTACGGCGAGTGGCTTCGTCCGGACCGATCCGACGTTGCCTGCCGTCCAGCCGGATCCGGCGCGGGCCTCCCTGGCGTCTTCGTCTTCTCTCAGCGGCACCGCCGCCCATTCCGCCTCCAGCCCGGCCCCGGACCGGAAGTCCATCGCCGTGCTCCCCTTCGTGGACATGAGCCCGGACGGGGATCAGGAATATTTCGGTGATGGAATCGCAGAAGAAATCATCAATACTCTCACTCGGGTCGAGGATCTTCGGGTTGTCGCCCGGACCTCTTCGTTCGCCTTCAAGGGCCGGGAGGTGCAGGCCCGCGAGATCGGTGCCCAGCTCAACGTGGCGTGCCTGCTCGAGGGCAGTGTCAGGACCGTGGGCGACCAGGTGAGAATCACGGCCCAGTTGATCGACTGCGAGCACGGATACCACCTGTGGTCCGAGCGATACGATCGCGAAATGGAGGACGTGTTCGCGATCCAGGACGAGGTGGCGCGCGCGATCGTAGACACCCTGAAGGCAAAGCTGGGCGAGAACGACGAGACCCCGATCGTGAAGCCCGGCACGAAGGACGTGGAGGCGTACAACCTCTATCTCCGTGGCCGATACCACTGGAACCGCCGAACGGCTGCCGAACTGGAGAAGGGGATCGAGCTGTTCAGGCAGGCGATAGCCATCGACGATCGATACGCGCTGGCGTGGGCCGGCCTCGCGGACTCGTACAGCATCTTGGGGTGGTACCGCCACCTGTCGACGATGGAGGCGTACACGAAGACGGTTTCCGCCGCCTCGTCTGCCGTCGCGGTGGATGACTCGCTCGCCGAGCCGTATACGTCGCTGGCATACGCCCGCTTCATGTACGGCTGGGACTGGACCGGCGCGGAGGCCGGCTTCCGGGCAGCGCTCGCGCGCAACCCGAATTATCCCGTGGCGCGCCACTGGTTCGGTGAGTTTCTGATGGCCATGAGCCGATTCGACGAGGCCACCGAACAGCTGAACACAGCGCACGCGCTGGATCCGCTGTCACCCGTAATCGGGTTCGGCGTCGGCTGGGTGCAGTATTTCCTGGGCGACTACGACGCCGCGATCCGCAGGTACGAGATAACCCTGCAGCACGACGCTGACTTCGTGCTCGCGCCATGGTTTCTAGGTCCGGCCTATGTCCAGGCCGGCGAGTATGACCGGGCGATCAACGTGTGCGAGACCTGGATTCCCAGGGTCCGGCGCAAGTCGGGCCTGATCGCACTCCTCGCGTACGCCCACGCCGTGGCCGGTCGACGGGACCAGGCCCTCGAGATCCTGCACAGCCTCGAGCCTTCGATCCGCGACGGCGTAGTCGCTCCGGACCATCTGGCCCTCGTTCACATTGGCCTGGGCGACGTGGACCGGGCGTTCGAGTGTCTCGACGAGGCGGTTCAGAAGCGGTCGTGGTACCTGGTGTTTCTCCAGGTGGACCCCGCGTTCGCTCCTCTGCGCGGAGATTCGCGCTTCGATCGACTGGTGGCCGAAGTGGGTCTCGACGACACGCCGCCGCCGCGAAACGCGTAGCAGGTCGCTGAGCCCCGCCGCTACCGCCCACCTCCAGACGCTTGCGCCGCTGGCCGAGTTCTCGGATCGTCTCCCGGCAGGGTCGGATGGTCTTCGAATTTTCGAGCAGGTCGATGAGCAGGTTGCCGGAGTCCGAGATGCCCCACGAAGGCGTCATTCAGTTCGAAGCGGAGCACGAGCAGCGTGAGTTGGAGACGCGCCGCTACGGTGATCTCGCGTGTGAGCTGATCGCGTGGCGTGAGATCATGGCCCTCACGGGCCTCGTCGGACAGGAGCTGGCCAGGTACGACGGCGCCGGGTACGGCAACGTCAGCGCCCGGGTCGGCCCGCGGAGCGCTCCGATGGGTGGGCGCGCTTTCCTGATCACCGGCTCGCAGACGTCCGGAAACCGCTGCATCGGACTGCGGGAGTTCGCGCTGGTCGACGGCTACGACTACAGGGCAAACCGGGTACTGAGCCGGGGGTGCGTGCTTCCGTCGTCGGAGTCGATGACCCACGCCGCGGCGTACGATGCGAGTCCCCTCGTCCGGTGCGTCATGCACGCTCACAGCCCCGTCGTGTGGCGAAGGCGTCGCGAGCTGGGGCTGCCCGAGACGAATCCCGCGGCTTCCTATGGCACCACGGAAATGGCCTTGGAAGTCGGACGCCTGTATCGCGAATCGGTTCTGCCCGAACGCGGGATCCTCGCCATGGGCGGGCACGAGGACGGAATCCTTGTCCTGGGCCGCGATCCGGAACAGGCGGGAGGTATCCTGCTGCTATGGCTCGCGCGGGCCTACAGCATCACGTGCGGTGAGGGCGACGGAGGGATCTGTCGCACCTCCCATGGCTGATTCAGTGGTGAATCGCGTTCTCTTCGTGATCGACGGCCTGGCGGGCGGCGGGGCCGAGAAGACCATGCTAACGCTTGCCGGCGAGATGGCCCGATGCGGACACGAGACCGCGATCGCCAGCCTGCGGGACGAGCGCGTCTACGCCATTCCCGACGGCGTATCCCTGATTCCGTGTTACGACACGAGCCCGCGGAGACTGAGGAAGATCGGTGAGGTCGCGCGGCGCGCGCGACTCTTGGACCAGGCACTGGCCGGCCTCCCATCGTGGGACCTCGTCGTGTCGACCCTTTTCACGACCGATCGGATCGTACAGTCGAGCGATCTCGCGGAGGATGCCTGGTACCGGGTGCCGAACACGCTGTCTGTGCAGCAACTCGATCATGTGACCGGCGTGAAGCGCGCGCGGCGCCTGGCCCGCCTGAGGCGGACGTACAGCGGCCGAAAGGTCATCGCTATCTCGGCCGGCGTAGGCCGGGACCTCGTCGATGTCGTCGGCGCCCGCCCGTCGCGGCTGGAGGTGATCCACAACCCGTTCGACGTGGAGGAGATTCGGCGCCTGGCCGCGGAGAGCTGTCCGTTCGAAGGAATGGACTACCTGGTGTCCGTGGGTCGCTTCACGCGGCAGAAGAGGCATGACCGCCTGCTGGGAGCGTTCGCCCGCAGCCGGTATGGGGGCAGACTGGTTCTCGTCGGGACGGGCACGGGCGAGCAGACCCACCACGTGGCCGGGCTCGTCCGGGAGCTCGGTCTTTCCGAGCGGGTCGACTTCGTCGGCTTCCACGAGAACCCGTATCCATTCATGAAGCACGCGCGTGCTCTGGTCCTGAGCTCGGACTTCGAAGGGTTCGGAAACGTGCTGGTCGAGGCACTGATCTGCGGGACGCCGGCGGTGAGCACGCGCTGTCCCCACGGCCCTGACGAGATCCTGACCGATGCGCTATCGGTGGGGCTCGCCGACCTCACCGAGGAGTCACTCGGTGAAGCGATCGACCGGGTGCTCGAGAGCCCGCCTCGCGTCGCCGAGGATCACTACGTGCCGTTTTCCGTCCAGGCGATCACGGATCGATATCTCTCACTGGCGGATTGAGTCTGGGTAAGTTGGAGCCGTCCACGCCACAGGGAACCACTGTGCCTTCCCCGGGTTCTGAACCTGGCTGCATCGACGCGGGTTTTCGCCTTCAAATCGCCCGCGTAGGCAGTATGTTTTGCGAACTTGAGTAGATTTACAGCGACCAGGAGGACAGGCCGTGCGAAATCAGGCTATCGCGGTATTGGGCAGCGCGCTGCTCGTCGGCGCATGCAGTGGGATCTCCGTTTCGACCGATTATGATCCGTCGGTGGACTTCACGAGCTTCACGACATACACGTGGCTCGACACCGAAGGCGACAACATCGACAACATAACGGACTCGCGCGTCAGGAACTCTGTCAACGCGGCTCTGGCGACCAGAGGCTTCCAAGAGAACGACTCGAATCCTGACATGGCCGTGGGGTATCAGGGCACGACGGCGGAGCGCAAGTCGTACAATACGGTGAACTCCGGTTGGGGCGGTGGCTACGGTGGCTACGGCTGGGGTGGCTACGGCATGAGCATGGGCACCAGCACCACGTACGAGAACACGTGGCAGGAAGGTTCCCTGATCCTCGGGGTTTTCGATGCCGAGAGCAAGGCCCTCGTGTGGACCGGCACGGCGACGGCGACCCTCGACCAGGGCCGCTCGCCGGAAGAGCGTCAGCAGCTGATTGATGATGCTGTCGAAAAAATGATGAAGGATTTCCCGCCCGGCAGCTGAGCGACGACAGCGATCCAACGCATGCGGAATCGGGCCTCTCCGGGACTTTCCCGGGGAGGCCCTTCGTACGTCCCCATCTACGTGAGTTCGTCGGCGATGTCGGCCAGGGCCCACTCGACGAGCACGTCGACGTCCGCTCCGTCGGCATCGAGTGCGCCCCCCGCCCGATCAGCCAGCAGTCCCAGGATCTCTGACAGGACTTCCGCTGCCTCTGCCATGTCGGCGCCTAGCTTCGCGTCGAGGTGTACGTGACGCCAGTTCTCGGCTACGACCAGGACCTCCGCCAGCGCCACTCGCAGTGCCTGGCGAGCCGCCGCGTCGGGGCTCATGTGGTTACCGCTCGCATCGTTTGTCATGGCATCCATCCCTACGACGAATGGCGAGGAGTAGTTACGACCCACAGGTCTGGCACTGGCGCGGACGCATCCGACATATCCGATCCGCCTCGATGTTCGGACCCACGAGAGCTATACTTCAGCGGTGGTTGCGCGTCGCAAACCCGCCCCGGACGTTGAGACTGAATCCCCCGCAGTCCCTGGAGTCGGATCATGGTCGAACCCCTGGAACACCTGCGAACCGCGATCGCCGATCAATACATGCTGGGTGAGGAGATCGGCCGGGGAGGCATGGCCGTCGTGTACGCGGCCGAGGACCTCCGACACCACCGCCAGGTGGCAATCAAGGTCTTCCACCCGGAGCTCGCCGCTGCCGTGGGCGCTGAGCGCTTCACGCGCGAGATCGAAATTGCGGCACGACTGAACCACCCGCACATAGTCCCCCTGTTCGACTCGGGTAACGTGGACGGAATCCTCTACTACGTGATGCCTCTCCTCAACGAGGGATCTTTACGGGGCCGTCTGACTCGAGACAAGCAACTTCCGCTGGGTGAGGCGGTGCGCATCATTAATGAGACGGCGGCAGGGCTGGATTTCGCGCACGAGGCGGGGGTCATCCATCGGGACATCAAGCCGGCCAACATCATGTTCTCCGGCGGGGAAGTGATGCTTGCCGACTTCGGAGTGGCGACAGCCGTCGCGGCCAAGGGGGGCGAAGCGCTCACCGCCACCGGTCTCGCGGTGGGCACGCCCGCGTACATGAGCCCGGAGCAGAGCGCCGGCGTCCACGACGTCGAAGCGCGCAGCGATGTCTACGCGCTGGGCTGCGTGGCGTACGAGATGCTGGCGGGATCGCCTCCCTTCGAGGGTCCCACACCGCAAGCGGTCCAGGCGCGCAAGATGAGCGGCGAAGTGCAGAGCCTGCGTGTCGTGCGAGACACGGTGCCTCCGGCGGCCGAGCGGGTGATCAGGAAAGCACTGGCCCCGACGCCTGCCGATCGATACGCGACCGCGGGTGAGCTCGCCGCCGCCCTTCGGGGTGCGATCGCCAGCCCGGAGGGGACGCGACCCGGTGTGGCCGGGCGACCAGGGCGAAGGGACACACGGCGGAAGCTCGCAGTCATCGGCGGAGCGGCCGTGATCGCTCTCGCGATCTGGCACTTCGGCCTCGGCGGCCTCCCGGGCACCGTGCGGCCGGCGGCGGCCAGCTTCTTCCAGGAGCGGGACCGGGTGGTGGTCAGCGACTTTCAGAACCAGACGGCTGACGAGGCTGTCGGCCTGGCCATGCGCCAGGCGGTGATCACGGACCTCCACCAGTCTCCACACGTCAGCGTTGTGGACTACGCCGAGTTGGGCCAGGTATTTCGCCGCATGCAGATACCGGACACCAGCCGTCTGACGCCGCGGAGGGCCCTGGAAGTGGCACGGCGAGAGGGATACCCCGCGGTCATCGGCGGTGCGATCACACCTCTCGGGACGGGCTTCCTCATGACGGGTGAGATCGTTGAGGCCAGCACGGGCGAGGTCGCGGTGCGAGTGCGCGAAACGGCGGAGGATGAGCGGGACGTGCTGCCAGCGGTGGAGCGGCTTTCCCGCCTCCTGCGCCGTCACCTGGGCGAGTCCCTTGTGAGCCTGCGGCGCAGCCGTCCGCTCCCCGAGTTCACGTCGGGCTCGCTCGAGGCGCTGGAGTCGTTCGCGCAGGCAATGGAGTACGCCCGCGCCGGTGATGCCGCCGCCTCCCTCCCCCTGCTGGAGAGGGCCGTGTCCATCGACACCGGATTCGCTGCCGCCTATCTAGCCATGGCGATTCATCACCACAACAGGGGGCGAATGGTCCAGGCGGGGATCGCGATCGAGAGAGCCTACGCGCTGGGAAGTCGTCTTCCGGACCGCGAGCGCTACCTGACGGGCGCGTCCTTCCACCGCCAGAACGGCCGCTCCGATTCGGTGGCCTACTACTACGAGCTGCTTCTGGCGCTCGAGCCGGAACATCCATCGGCGATCAACAACCTGGGCGACCTGTACGAGGACATGGGTCGCTACGAGGACGCACTGGAGATGTACAGGCGGAGCGTGGTGCTCGATCCGCAACGTGCCACCCCCCACTACAACCTGATGAGCGCGGCGCGGATACTGGGTTTGCACGAGCTCGCCGACTCGGTGGCGGCTCTCACCGAGGAGAGGTTCCCGGGGTCCATGTACGCCATCGCCGGTGCGGGTCTCAACGGCTACTACGCCGGTGAATTCGAGGCGGGGGAGCCGTACGCTCGTCTCCTGGTGGAACGATATCCGGGATACGCGGCCGGCTATGCGCAGAGAATCCTCGCGTCGTTGGAGGCGAGCCGCGGCCACATTCGTCACGCCATGGCGCTGGCGGATTCTGCTGGGGCGAGCTTCGAGGCTGACGGCGCGGCGTTCATGACATCTACGAGCCTGATTAACAAGGCGGTGGTGGCGTGGGTCGGGGACCAGGCAAGCCGGATGGGCCCGGAGCTGGATCGCTACTTGGCCGCTCCCGAGGTGGGCGCTGTCCGCTGGGAACACGCCAGGCTGGCCTTCGTGGCTCTGGGATACGCCTTGGGTGGAGACTCCGCGAAAGCCGAAAACCTCCTTCCGCACCTCGACTCGCTATCTGCCTCCGGGTCCACGTTCCCGATCGAAGAGCTGGTCCGCGCCGTGCTCGCGCTCGCCGACGGCCGGCCCGAGGAGTCGCTGAACCACTTGCAGCGCGCACAGGCACGTGATTACGGGATCGAGCGAGTTCTCGGCCGGTTCCTTGCTGGTGACGCCTACGCCGCACTCGGCCGACAGGACGAGGCCGTGGCGAAGTACGAAGGACTGCTCACGAGCTACCGCGTCCACTGGCGCGACGCTGACCTATGGGCTCCGCTGCTGCCCCTAGCGCACGAGCGCCTCGCCGAGACCTACCTGGCCATGGCCGACACCGCTAAGGCGACCGAGCACCTGATGGCCTTCGCCACGATGTGGGAGGAGGCTGACCCGGAGCTGCAGGCGCGGGTCGCAGCGGCCACAGAACAGGCCCGACTGCTGTCCGGCGGCGATCGCTAGAGCCGACAACTCTGCAGCCGCTGGACTCGTGTCGCTACTTCCCGCTCGCGGCCTCTCGCATGAGAGCCCGGGCGATCACGAGGCGCTGGATCTGATTCGTTCCCTCGTAGATCTGAGTGATCTTGGCGTCCCGCATGTACTTCTCGATCGGATAGTCCTTGCAGTAGCCGTAGCCCCCGAACAGCTGCACGCAGTCCGTCGTCACCTTCATGGAGACATCGGTCGCCAGCAGCTTACACATCGCTGACATCCGCGTGATATGCTTGACTCCCGAATCGATCGTTCGCGCTGCGGCGTGCACCAGTTGCCGGGCGCCCTCGATCTGTGTGGCCATGTCGGCCAGCATCCACTGAACGCCCTGGAACGAGCTGATCGACTGCCCGAACTGCTTGCGGTTGTGCGTGTACTCGAGCGTGAGGTCTAGCGCTCCCTGGGCTAGTCCGACCGCCTGCGCGGCCACTCCCGGGCGCGCCCGGTCGAGCGTGATCATGGCGTGCTTGAAGCCCCGGCCTTCGGCGCCGCCGAGCAGGTTCTCCGCCGGAATCCGACAGTTCTCCAGGAGGATTTCCACGACGGGGACACAGCGGATGCCCATCTTGTCCTCGTGCTTTCCGATGCTGTACCCGGGCGTCCCTTCCTCGACAACGAACGCCGAGACACCCCTGGCGCCCCGGTCCGGCTCCGTCACGGCAAAGATCGTGTTGTAGGCCGCGACCGAACCGCCCGTGTTCCACTTCTTTTCACCATTCAGGACGTACTCGTCTCCGTCCCTTTCCGCCCGGGTCGTCATGGCGCCCGCATCGGAACCGGCATCCTTCTCGGACATGCCGAATGCGATCAGCTTCTCGCCTGCCGCGATGCCTGGCAGCCAGCGCTCCTTCTGCTCGTCGGTCCCCCCGACGAGGATGGGGAAGGACCCGAGCGCATTGACCGCAAATCCGACGCCCATTCCGCCGCATGCGCGCGAGAACTCCTCGACCACGATGCACAGGTCGAGCACGCCGCCGCCCATGCCGCCGTACTCCTCCGGAATCCATACGCCTGACAGACCCGCGTCGCGGATCGCGTGCTGGACCTCCCACGGGTACGTCTGTTCGACGTCGTACTTGGCCGCCACCGGACGCATCACGTTCTCGGCCAGATCGCGTGCCCGGTTCCTCAACTCCACCTGCAGCGGTGTGTATAGTTCCTCGATCATGGTCTCACTCTTGGTTCAGTCGAGCGCGACGAGGCGGGCCACGATCCTGCCTACCTCCGCCGCCGGCCTCGGGTGAGGGGAGAACGAGGCGGCGCGGGAACGTCATCTTCCACCTCCGCCACGGTGCTCACATGCGCGTCAGGGGGGGCGGAGCTCGGCTCGAATCCTTCCACGAACTCCCGCGGAATCGCCTCTCCCGTCAGCATCTCTATCTGTCGAAGGGCCTGCCAGTCGTTGGGGGCGACGAGCGTGTACGCCTCTCCCGTCGCGTCGCCCCGGGCCGTCCGGCCCACGCGGTGCACGTAGTCGCGGGGATCCTCGGGCGCGTCGAAGTTGATGACGTGCTCGATCCCCCGGATATCCAGCCCTCTCGCAGCGACGTTGGTCGCCACGAGGATGCGCTTCTCACTTTCCCGGAAGGCCTTCAGGTTCCGGTCCCGCTCCCGCTGCTGCATGGCGCCGTGCATGCCGACGACAGGTAGTCCTTTCTTCTCGAGGAAACTGGTCAGGTAGCCGGCCGTGTCGCGCGTGCGAGTGAACACCAGCACCTGCCCCGTCGTCCAATGTCCGAGGATGTGCAGCAGCAGCTCGTGCTTCTTGGGCCAGTCCACCGGATACACGACCTGCCGAATGCCCTCTGCGGCCGATTCCGTCCCCACCATGATGCGCTGCGGATCTCGCATCATGTCGTGCGCCAGGCCGGCCACGCCGTTCGGCATCGTGGCGGAGAAGAGCATCGTCTGACGATTTGTGGGCGTCGCCGCGACGATTTCTTTCACATCGTCGATGAAGCCCATGTCAAGCATGCGGTCGGCCTCGTCCAGAACCAGTACTTCGACGTGCGACAGATTGACGATCCCCTTCTTCACGTAATCGAGCAGCCGGCCGGGGGTGGCGATCAGGACATCGCACCCGAACTTCAGCTCCGCGATCTCCGGTCCCATCCGCGTACCGCCGTGCACGACGACCGCCTCCACGGAAGAGGTGGCCCCGTATCGCCGAACCGCTTCGCCGATCTGCTGAGCCAACTCGCGGGTCGGTGTGATGATCAGTCCCCGCGGGTGGTCGTGCTGCGTTCCATCAGCGAGCCTCTGGACCATCGGAAGGGCGAACGCGGCGGTCTTGCCCGTGCCCGTGTGTGCGGTGCCGATGAGGTCGGAGCCGGCAAGCGCGGGAGGAATTCCCAGCCGCTGGATCTCGGTCGGCTGGTTGTAGCCTACCTGGATCAGGCCTTCGACGAGCAGGGGGGAGAGGCCGAGAGCGGCGAACGGCTCGCCCGGAGCGACCTCGTCAGGCGTCGTTTTTGAGTCAGCTTCTTCTGTATTGATGAGATACTCTCTTTGTCGTTTCCGCACGCGAGCGCCCCGACGGCGCCCGGATTATTACGGCAAGAGACACCGGGAATCCCGCAGGGGCAAGTTTTCTGCGGGGTTGCACTCGAACCGAAGACGAGCTTATCTGCCCCGTCACGTGCTGCCAACCGGGCAGGCACCGTCGAATCAGTGAAAGCGATGACATGGCTTTGATCGAGTGCCGTAACGTGGAGAAGGCCTTTGAGTACCGGGGGGGCAGACCTACGCTCTCCGGCAGATCACTTTCGACATCGAACCCGGGGAGTTCGTCACCGTCATGGGTCCGTCGGGTGCAGGGAAGAGCACGCTGCTCAATATCCTCGGCATGTTCGATGGCTTGTTCGGCGGTGAGCTCGTCTTTCGGGGTCACACCGTGCGCGGGCTGAAGCCGAAGCAGAGACAGGCGCTCGGCAGGGAGAACATAGGCTTCGTGTTTCAGCAGTTTCACCTGCTCGACGACCTAACCGTGGAGGAGAACCTCGACATCCCGCTGTCGTATCGGAACGTGCCGCGCGGAGAGCGACAGGCGCAGGTGGAGGACCGGACGACCTGAGAAGGGGTGCCGAACTTTCAAAACGGACCAGGTGTGCTCACGAACCAGACCTGGGCGCCGGATCGGCGACTTCAAGCTTGAGTTCGTTCAGCTGTCTGCGGACGATGTCCAGAACCTCGTGTCCCTTTTCCGTGAGGTAGTAGTCCTTCCGGGCGCGCGCTCCACCATTCGGGTCACGCTCGCTTCGGAGCCACCCCCGCTTCTCCAGCCGGGCCAGCATCGGGAACAGGGTTCCAGGGCTCACTTCGTAGCCGTGCTCACGCTATTCGTGCAGCTTCCACTGTCCGTATACGTGGCCCTCGGCCGCGTGATGCAGCACGTGGATCTTCCAGAAGGACTGAAGGATTTCCCGGCGGATGGACTCCATGCTCGCGATCCTTAGTTATGAATACAGAGAACGACAACCGAAGTCGAAAACCGAGACGTTCTGTCTCTGAAGCGTCTTCGTGACTGTGTCAAAATGTCTCCGCCGAACACTTGTCACAAGCGGCCCATATCAGTCCAAACTCCCTATTTATGACCTACTTATGGCACATTCAGTACGATGGTACGTTCTGTGCTCAGTATTACTACTGAGGCAATAGACGTTCCTGAAACACTTAGTCCGCGGCTTTGAGCCGCCAACAGGCAGCCCTGAGGGGCACCACAAGGAGAGCGGACGTATGCATCTCTTCAAGAAACTCGTCCTCAGCATCGCGGTGGTCGGCCTGGTGGCCGGCGTAGGTGCCTGCGGCGACGATGATGACACGAGCCCGTGCGAAACGGCGTCGGTCACGGTCACTCCAGGTGTAGCGACGATCGATGTCGGAGGCACGCAGCAGCTGGCCGGAGCGGCGCTGGATGCTTCGGGCAACCAATGCGGCACCCTGACCTGGGCGAGTGACGACGAAGCCGTGGCCACGGTAAGCGTCGTAGGACTCGTCACGGGCGTAGCAGGCGGGACAGCCGACATAACAGCGACGGCTGGTGCTTTCGACGGAGTCTCGACGATCACGGTCAACCCGGCCAACGTCGGTCCCTCGATAGTGATGACCGCTCCGGCCGGCGGCGCCGCGGTGCTTCCGGGCGGCGTGGTGACCATCACGTGGACCGCGACGGACGACGATGGTGTCGTCGGCGTTGATCTGACCTACACGGCGGATGGGGTCCTCGAGCCGGTGGTGATCGCCAGCGGCCTGTTGGATGGCACATACGACTGGACCACCCCGATGGAGACCCTGTATGGTGTCGTCATCAAGGGTGTGGCCACAGACGCGGGGGGCCTGACGGCCGAGGACGAGACCACGGACATTTTTGCGGTGGTGCAGTTCTCAGCTCGGGGTTACGTGCAGGGCTTGACCTGCGGCGACTGCCACGCAAACTACTTCACCGAGGTGTACGGCATGTCCGGGCACCCGTATAAGCTCAACAAGGTGGACGGTGCCGCGCCGACCTATCCCAACGGTCCTGGCGTACCGAATCCGCCGGCTGGCATGACCTGGAATGACGTGAGCTACGTGATCGGCGGCTACGGGTGGAAGGCCCGGTTCATCGGCACCGAAGCATTCAACCTGGGCTACATCTACACGCCGGCGGCGGGCCAGAACCAGTGGAACCTGATGCCGCCGCCGCCCTGGTCGGACTACCACGCGGGTGAGGTGAAGCCGTACGACTGCGGCTCGTGCCATACGACGGGCTGGCAGTCGCTGGCGGACAACGGCGGCGTGCACCAGGACGACCTCACGGGATTCCTCGGCACGTTCGAGGAGCAAGGCGTCACCTGCGAGCAGTGCCACACCGATGCTACGACCGGCCTCGGCGGGGCTACCCACGTTTCGACCCAGTCCTCGGACGACATTACGGTCGACGCGTCGAGTGACCTGTGCGGTTCCTGCCACCAACGGGGCGGGGCAGATTCCCACATTGAGGCCAGCAGCGGCTGGATTAGGCACCACGAGCAGTACAACGAGTATTCCAACTCGGCACACTTCGCGAACGCCGTCGGATGCAACGACTGCCACGATCCGCACCTCGGGACTCGGTACGACATGGGCGGCTTCATCGCGTCCTGCGTGGGCTGTCACCCGAACCAGGCGGCCACAAACGCCCACCTGAATGTGATCGGCGATGGCACTGACACGGATTCGGCCTGCATCACCTGCCACATGAGCCAGGCGACGCTGTCGGCGGTGGCCGATGCGACCAATCCGAACTTCGTGGGCGACGTGAAGACGCATATCTTCACGATTAATCCGGGCGAGTTCAATAAAGACTACTTCTTCAGCCCGGACGGCTCGCTGGTCGAGACGGCGGCTGAAGGCGTGACGCTGGACTTCGCCTGCTATCAGTGCCACCAGGACCCCGTCACGGGGACGGGCGGCGGCATGAGCCAGAAGACGCTGGCCGAGCTGTCTGCCAAGGCGACGGGCATTCACACTCCATAACCTGAACAGGTCCAGCCGGAGGCTGCTTTCCCCAGTCCGGCATGGCCCAAGAAAGGCCGGTCCCATTCCAGGGGCCGGCCTTTCGCTTTGGGGCTCGGTATAGCGACCTGGCTTGATGGAAAACCCGTGTCAGCGACCGGTGCTACAGGAGGCCGCTGATGAGGCCCACGCCGACAACCAGCAGAAGCACCCCGATGAGCTTGCGAATCGAGGAGAAGGTTGTCTTGTCGAGGAAGCGCCATCCGACCACCACTCCGGCGGCAGCGCACACAAGCGCGACGCCGACCATGCTCCAGCCCTCCCGACCTGTCACCATGGCCATGTGACCCGCGTATACCGCGGCTCCGTACACGAGGAGTCGGGCCACGTCCACCATGGTGGACAGCACAGCCTGCGTGCCTACGTACTCTTCTGGCTCGAAGTCGAGCCGGCTCAGAAACCCGGCTCGAAACGCTCCCTGGTGTCCCGACAGGCCGCCGAAGAAGCCGGTCAGGGCCCCGCCCAGCGGCAGCCACCGTTCGTCCAGGCGCCGTTTCTTGAGCCCCGGCGTCATGTCCACGATCGCAAACCCGCCGATCAACGATCCCATGAGGATCTTCAGCGGCGTGATCTCGGCCAGCCGATGGCCGAGGTGCCACGTGTGGAGGGGGGCGCCCTCCGAGAGGCGCGTGAGAAGAAGTGCCCCGAGAAACGCTGCCAGGACAGCCGGAATCCCGAACCTGAGGATGATCCGCGGAACGGCGCGCCGATGGAAGATCCCCACCTTGAGGAGATTGTTGAACAGGTGAACCACGGCCGTCGCAGAGATCGCCACCTCGACCGGAAAGAACACGACGAACGTGGCCACGAGAAGCGACCCGAGCCCGAAACCGGAAAACAGGGAAAGCAAGGAAGCGCCGAAAGCGACGATGGCGATTACCAGGTAGCTCACAGACACTCCGTGTCCATGTTCAACTGTTGGAAGTGACCGGGCGGCCTCAGCTCCCCCGGACTACCAGGTACCGCAGCCGCGCAACGAGCATCCCGACGGCCACCTCGTTCTTGCCGCCCTCCGGAACGATGATGTGGGCGTGGCGTCGGCTCGGCGCGACGAACTCGAGGTGCATGGGTCTGACCGTCTGTTGATACTGCCGGACCACGGACTCGACCGTCCGGCCCCTCTTCTTCGTGTCTCGTCCCAGACGCCGGATGAAGCGTATATCCGAGTCCGTATCTACGAAAACCCGGATGTCCATCAGGTCGCGCAGCTCGGGTTCCGCGAGCACGAGGATGCCGTCAACGATGATCAGCGGACGCGGTTCCACCCGGCGAGTCTCCGGAAGACGTCGGTGCACCGTGAAGTCGTACTCGGGCACTTCGACGGCCTGTCCCGCCAGGAGGACTCGCAGGTGCTCCGCCATCAGGGAGGTCTCGAGGCTGTCCGGATGATCGTAGTTGATCGCAGCGCGCTGCTCGAGCGTCAGGTCCGGATGGTGGCGATAATAGGAGTCGTGGTGCAGGAGGCTGGCGGACGTGGGATCCAGACCTTCCAGGATCCTCTTGACCACGGTGGTTTTTCCCGAGCCGCTTCCGCCTGCGACTCCGAGAACCACGGGACGCGGAGCCGCTGCGGCCGTCTCCCCAGAGGAGGTCTCCGGTCCGGCGGCTGCCGGCCTCGACTCTTCGGTTTCGGTGATCCTCTCCATGGTCCCTTCTCGGGAGGGTCGATCAGGTCCCGGTAAGGATAACCCCTGCTTCGGGGCTGCGCTAAGAGCCCGTCCCACGCTCACACATGCTGTCATGCCGCTAGGACCTCTATATTCGGGGACGCGTGACGGATCGACGCCACGCTGCACCTGAGGCCTCGATGACGACAACGCAGACGAGAACGAACGAACGGGTGGGAGCGAAGAACCACGGCGCAGAGGGATGGGCCCGCGGGCTCGCTGCCGTCGGCGCCGTGCTGGCCGCCTGGATAGCCTTCGACAGCCTCACGAACAGCGGCTTGGCCTCGGCAGCGGCAGGCGATGTGGAGTTTTTCCTCCTCTGGGGTGCTCCCTTCGCTGTCGTGGCAGTCTTCCTCGGATGGTTCGCACTTCGCGGCGGCTACGCTGCGGTCCGGAGCGCTGCAAAGCGAGGCTGTATGGTCGGCCTCCTGCTCGGTGGCGGGACGTTCGTCCTGTGCCTGGCGAGCCCACTGATCCTTCCCCGGGATGCTTTGAGCGGAGCGGTTACCGCCTTCCAGTACGCTCCCGTGGCTGCAGCTCTTGGGCTCGTCATCGGCGTGGTGGCGGACACGAAGCGAAAACGGCGTCGCTAGAGACGCCGTTTTCGAAATTGCTTGGTCGACCTGGGCGCACGCTCTTCAGGCGTCCGTTACGGAAAGTCACTCCACGATCTGCACCGCCCTGATCAGCGGCCCTGTCGTCGGACCGCCGCCACCGAGTGCACCCTGGAACGAAGCGATCCTGGCGTATATGCTCTGCTGTCCGGGGGGGGCTGGCGGCCCTTCGCCTGGATCGGGCACGATGAACAGGCCCATGAAGTCGGAGATCTGGAAGTTCGAATCGGATCCCTGCTTCGTATAGGTCTCCGGATTGAACAGAGGCACCGGCCTGATGCGGGGAGAGACAGGATAAGCCGAGTTGACCACGCACTTGCACGACTGGTCCCACCTGGCGTTGGGGTCGAGAGCGATCAGGTCGTTGAACGCCTTCGCGATGCTCTGCACGTTTCCGTTCTTGTCGGTCGCCCAGTCCCCCACGGCCCACTGGACCTTGAGTTCCGGGCAGCGCAGGACCTGCTCGCGCAGCGTTTTCGCTCCCCCTCCCCCCGTGGGGTACCACAGGTACCACCAGCCGGGCTCGAACCGATTGCTGTCCGGGGGGTCATCACCTCCGTCGTTCCCCTGTGCGGCTCCTTGAGATGGCTTCAGAGTGATGAGCGTGCCCAGGTCATCCGAGCCATAACCCATCGCGCCGTCGCCGTAGTAGTCACCCTCGTCCGGATCCCACGTGTCGTTCTCATCCGCCCGGGTGCCATCCGCTTCGTACCACCGGTCGGCGACCGTCACCGGAAGTAGACAGCTGACGGCTCCGGCGGGCCGCGCTACTGCCGCTGCCATCGCTCGGACATCGACGCGGTCCGCGCTGAAAATGCGAGCGAAGAACGTCCTGATCGGGCTGCCCCGGTCGATTGTCCGGTGCATGGTGACGCGCACCTTGGACTCATCGAGCAGGACCTCCACGTCCTCGGGGAGCAAGACTGACGACTCGCCCCGGACGTCATTCTTGGCCGCGAATGCGATCGCCTCAGAACGCGCTGCGTCCTCACTGTACGGGCTGTATATCAGAGATGAGGCTCCGGCGTGCGCTGCCATGTCGGCGGTGCGCTGGGCTTCGGTCCGGGCCGTGGTCAGGAGGCCGACGTCCACGGCGAGAGCCGCGGCCGAGATGAGGACTACGAGGGAGATCGCCACGAGAACGAGTGCGGCTCCACGCTGGTCCAGGCGGGCAATGAATCGTGCTGACATCTGAGCCTCCCGAGAGTACAACGGTTACGGGCTCTTGAATGGGGCCGCGCTGGATATTCCGTTCAAGGGGTTGCAGAGCGGGACTCCGGCCGAGCCGGGGCAGGGGTACGCCGCGTCTGCTACCATCTAGTATACTCAAACCTCGACACGCGGGAAGTCCCAACACCGGCGTTTGGAGAGCGGGAATGAACCAGACGATCCGCCGCATCGCGATCAACACCGGGGGCGGTGACGCGCCCGGCTTGAACGCCGTCATCCGGGCCGCCGTCCTGTCGGCTCTGCAGAGGGGGTGGGAGTGCCTCGGAATCCGGGACGGGTACAACGGGCTGCTTGCTCCAGAGACGTACCCCGACGACGGGGTCATCGAGCTCACGCGGGACTCGGTGCGCGGAATAACCCATCTGGGTGGTACGATCCTGGGCACCACGAACCGTGGTAGTCCGCTCGCGTATCCGACGCTCGGCGACGATGGGAAATGGTACGAGAGGGATCGCTCGGACGAGCTGGTGGCGAAGCTGAAGGAGCTGAATGTCGACGCACTCATCGCGATCGGCGGCGACGGCTCGCTGGCGATTGCGAACGCGCTGTTTCACAAGGACGTCCGTGTGGTCGGCGTGCCGAAGACGATCGACAACGACCTCGCTGAGACCGTGGTGACATTCGGTTTCGACACGGCGGTCAGTTTCGCCGCCGAGTGCGTGGACCGACTACACTCGACGGCCGAGGCGCACGACCGGGTCATGGTGGTCGAAGTGATGGGCCGATACGCGGGCTGGATCGCCCTTCACGCCGGCGTCGCAGGAACCGCGGATGCGATCCTGATCCCCGAGATCCCCTACGACATGCAGAAGGTGGCGGATAGGATAAGGGAGCGCGCCGAGCTGGGCCGCGACTTCGCGATCGTCGTCGTTGCCGAGGGTGCCCACGCGATCGGTGGCGAGCGCTCCGTGTTGGCGAAGGAAGTCGGGCAGCAGGAGCGACTGGGCGGCATCGGCCATCGGGTGGCGGAGCAGATCGAGGACCTGACTGGAAAGGAAACCCGAACAGTTGTTCTGGGGCACCTGCTAAGGGGAGGAAGCCCCACGACGCGTGACCGGATTCTATCCCTCCGGTTCGGATCGGCCGCCGTGCGGGCCCTGGCGGACGGCTGTTTCGGCTGCATGGTAGCCCTCGACCCGCCGATCGTACGCTACGTGCCTCTGTCGAGTGCCATCAAACGCATGAAGACCGTGCCGCTGGACAGCGACACCATGTGCACGGCCCGCGAGCTGGGCATCAGTTTCGGGGATTGACCACCGGTACGATCGTCGCGCGACGGAGTTGCGACGGTTACGGGCGGACGACTCCGATCATCGAGGAGCGGTCTTGCCCGGTGCCATCGCCGAGCTGGCCGGTGTAGTTGGCCCCGCCGCAGAACGCCCACCCCTCGGTTGTCACGCCGCACAAATGCTCCGCCCCGAGCCCCAGGTTTCTGAACCGGATGCCGGCCTCGACCCGAATCGGACCGTCCGTGGCGCCACCCCACAGCCCCCCCCGAATCGCTCCGCCCCAGCACCAGGCTTCGCCGTTGGCGGTTAGGCCGCAGGCATACGCCGGGGCGCTTGGAAGAGTAAAAGCTCCCCCTGCGCCGTAGATCTTCCGAAGCTCGGGCACCCCCTCCACCTGGACGGGCGTGACCTGGTTCGGCAACGAAGGGTCGCCTATCTCACCGGACCGATTGCTGCCCCAGCACCACGTCGATCCGCCGGTCGTGATCCCGCATATGAAGGCGTCACCGCCGCCGAGCGCGCGGAACGTCAGATCACCGGACACGGGCACCGGCGTGAACCGGTTCACGTTCGAGCCGTCCCCGATCTGGCCCTGGTCGTTGCGTCCCCAGCAGTACATCTGCCCGGAGACGGCGAGCGCGCACGATTGGTAGTAGCCCGCGACGATGGTGGCGAACGTGACGTCCGAGGCTACCCGGACAGGCTGGGAGGACTTGTTGAACGTGTCGCCGCTGCCCAGATGGCCGGTGACGTTGTCACCCCAGCACCAGGCAGACCCATCGCTCGTGAGCGCGCAGGTGTGATCGTGTCCGGCGCTCACCTCCACCCAGAATTGGCTTCCCGGCAGGCGCAGGGGCTCCTCTATGCCGATGTTGGCGAACTCATCACCGGCCTGGCCTTCGTCGTTGAGTCCCCAGCAGTAGATCTGTCCGGATTCCGTGACGCCGCAGGTGTGTCCCGCACCCGAATCGATACCCGTGAAGCGGAATCCCCCGGCAACTTCAACGGGCCTATTGCTGGCCGTCGTGGAGCCGTCGCCGAGCGTGCCCCATGTGTTGCCGCCCCAGCAGTACGCCCTCCCGGCCGACGTGAGACCGCACGAATGGAAGTAGCCGCCCGTGACGGCGCCGAAGCGCAAGGCTCCGTCAGGGGCCGGAGGGCCCGTGACGTCGTCGCCCCCACAGCCACCGATTACGGTCAGCAGAGTCATTGCGGCCAACTCTGCCAGCCACTCGATTCGCAGCGGTCGTCGCAAACGGTTCCCTTCATCCACGTCCGGCAAAGCTCGATTGGCGTACGTGTGCCCGTCACGACGAAAACACCCGAAAATCAGGAAAGATCCGTCCCGGCGTGTTATCTTGCCTCCATGAAAACAGCTCTGGCATCCATGGCCGGTGGCATCGGCGCCGCGTTCGGGTCGCTACTTTGTTGCACCGGTCCGCTGGTGCTGGCATCCGTCGGCATGTCGGGAGCCGCCCTGGCCGGCTTCCTTCCGTACCGTCCGTTCTTCGTCGTGGCGGCGATGGGACTTCTCTGGTTGGCGTTCAATCTGGTCGACCGAGAGGAGGCAAAGGTGTGCGAACCGGGAGCCGCATGCGCGACCCCAAGCACCCGGCGTTTCGTTCGCCGACTGCTGTGGATATCCGTGGCGGTCTCGTTCGTGTTCCTGTCGTCACCACTCTGGGCCCGGTTCGTCTTCCGGAGTTGAGGCTGCGGAGCCTCCTGGCAACCTGTCAGGGCCGTCACTCCCGTTCGAGCCGCCCGGCGCCGACCTGTGCCTGATCTGTTACCTTGCATGCGATCCAATCACGTACCCGTTCACGCCATTTGCAGGAGAACGCCATGCGGCGCGTCACGTTCGTGCTTCTCGCGCTCTGCTTCGCCACGACCGCTGTCGAGGCCCGGGGACAGGTCACCCTGGGGCTCAAGGGAGGCCTCAACATTTCGAACCTCAGCGCGAAAGACGCCGACGGCTCGACGGTCGACTTCGACTCTCGGACAGTTTTCACGGGTGGAGCTTACCTGCAGGCGGGACTCGGCAGCGTGCTCGCGCTCCAGGCCGAAGCCCTCTATTCACCGAGGGGAGCGAACGACGACGGCGGTGCCAGCCTCGATCTGACCTACTTCGACCTGCCGCTGCTCGTGCTGATTCGAGTTCCGGCGGGCGACAGCGCGATCTGGCCGATCCTGTACGCGGGCCCCGTTCTGTCGTTCGAAACGAAGTGCAGGCTCAATTCAGATGAAGGCTCGTCCGTGGATTGTGGCTCCGGAGATGACGTGTTGTTTCGGACGAAGAACACGGACGTCGGCGTGACCTTCGGCGGCGGGTTTGAGGTCTTCATGGGGTCGTACACCCTGCAGCTCGACGGGCGGTACAACCTCGGCCTCGTCGACATCGACGACACGACGGACGGGGCGGTCGGCAGCTTGAAGAATCGGACCTGGTCGTTCTACATCGGCCTGGGTCGCGTGCTCTCTCCCTGATGGCGGATCTTGCAGTTTGCCAACCGGGACGACGAGAGTCACATTCCTCGCCCACAAACATACGACCGGCGAGCGAACGCCGGTGAACGCAACAGGGGGAAGTCAGATGAAGAAGCTGTTTGTCGTGCTCGCTCTTCTGCTCGTGGCGAAGACCGCCTACGCGCAGGACCAATACGTGGAGCTGCTGCGCTCCGACATCAAGACCCAGAAGGTCGCGGTGATCACGGAGGCGATGCAGCTGGAGGAAGGACAGTCCGACGCCTTCTGGCAGATTTACCGGGACTACGACTACGAACTCTCGGACATCGTGGACCAGCGCATCGCGAACATCAAGAACTACGCGTCGAACTTCAGCAGCATGACCGACGAGACGGCGGCCGAGCTCGCCAAGACCAGTTTCAAGATCGAGGGCGATCGGGCCAAGCTGCGTCAGAAGTACTACAAGAAGTTTGAGAAAGAGCTGTCCCCGCTGGTCGGCGCTCGCTGGCTGATGATCGAACGGACGATCAACAACCTGATGGACCTGCAGATCCAAACCGAGCTGCCTCTGATCCAGAAGGGGTGGGAAGCTCCGCCGCCCCCCGAGGACAACTAGTCCGTCGGCGACTGACGGAAGAGTTGAAGAAAGCGAGGGGCCGTCCAGCGGGCGGCCCCTTTCGCATCAACCCCGCACCATGCTTCGCAGGACGAAGCCGACGTTGGCAGGCCGTTCGGCGAGCCGGCGCATGTACCACGGGAACCAGTACGCGCCGTAGCTGATCAGGACTCGCATGCGGTATCCGGAGTCGGCAAGGCGTGCCTGCAGATCTCGCTCAATCCCGTACAGCATCTGGAACTCGTAGGACTCTCGCGGACACTTCATGTCTGCGGCGCGTCGGTTGATCTCTGCGATCATGGCCGCGTCGTGCGTGCCGAACGCCACACGTGCCGCCCCGTCACGCGCGGCCTCGAGCAGGGTCACGGACTGGCGGAGGTAGCTGACATCGACGTCGGCCTTTTTCGGGTAGGCCAGGTCCGCCGGCTCCTTGTAGGCCCCCTTCACGAGCCGGATCATCGCAGCCAGGTCGATCAGCTCTTCCAGGTCCGCATCGGTGCGGTACAGGTAGGACTGCAGGCAGATTCCGACATTCTCGTGGTCCGCGCACAATACCCGGTACAGGTCCAGGGTCGGGTCGCAGTACCGCGTGGATTCCATGTCCACCGCTACCAGCCGCCCGTGCCCGGCGGCTGTGGACGCGAGAGCCTCGAGGTTATGCGCTGCGACGTCGAAACCCAAGTCGAGGCCGAGGTGCGTCGGCTTGACCGAGATGTCCGCGTCGAGGTTTGCTTCTGCGCTGCGGTCCAGGAGGGTCGCGAATTCGACCGTCACGATCGTGGCCGCCTCGGCGTCGTCCACGTTCTCGCCGAGCAACGTGAGAATCGAAGAGATGCCTCTGTCGCCGAGGGACTCGGCTGCCCTCAGCGCATCGTCCATCGATTCGCCCGGCATGAAACGCGTCGTGGCCCGTCGCACGAACCGCCGTTGCGACAGCTGGTTCGCCAACCACCGGCTCTCGGATGCCTTCAGAAGCAGAGCCCGTGCGAGTCCCATGCGTACAGTCTCCGGCGAGCGTTGTCAGCAACCTGTTAGTGTACCGTCTCAAGAACTCCGCTGTCATTCGAGCCGCCGAACCCAATGTGCCTGCGGCTTCCGGGTCCGGCAACGTGTCGGAACACGGTTGTGCGGGGCCGGGGGACGTCCCGTATGTTCGGGCGGCGAGCGAAGCTCGACTGCACTGATCGGTTCCCGAGAGGACGGAGACCCAATGGCCTCGAACGCCCCGGCGAAGATGGGCATGTGGATGGTCGCCGCCCTGGTGGTCGGAAACATGATCGGATCCGGGGTGTTTCTGCTGCCCGCGGCTCTCGGCTCGTTCGGCGGAATCAGCTTGTTGGGGTGGGGCTTTACGTGTGTCGGCGCGATCCTGCTCGCGCTCGTGTTTGCACGCTTGAGCCGTCTCGTTCCCCGTGCTGGAGGCCCATACGCGTTTTCCCGCGCCGGGTTTGGAGACTTCGCCGGTTTCCTCGTGGGGTGGGGCTACTGGATATCGATCTGGGTCGCGAACGCGGCCCTCGCCGTGGCCTTCACCAGCTACCTGTCATGGTTCTGGCCGGAGCTGGCCACTGACCGCGTCCTCGCCACGGCCGTCGGTATCGGGGCGATCTGGCTCCTGACGTGGGTCAACGTGCGCGGCGTGCGGACAGCCGGCTCGGTCCAGGTGGTCACGACGATCTTCAAAGTGATCCCGCTGGTCGCCATCGGCGGTCTCGGACTGCTGTACCTGGAGCCGGCGAACTTCCGTCCGTTCAACGCGAGCGGGGAGGGGACCTTTCCCGCCATCACGGCGGCCGCGACCCTGACATTGTGGGCGTTCCTCGGCTTCGAGTCGGCTACGGTCCCGGCCGAGGAAGTGAACGACCCTGAGCGCACCATCCCGCGGGCGACCATCCTGGGCACGGTGTTCGCCGCCGTGCTCTACGTGCTCGCCACGGCGGCCGTCATGGGGGTGATTCCGCCCGCGGAGCTGACCGGGTCGAACGCTCCATTCGCCGCCGCCGCCAGCCGCATGTGGGGTGGGTGGACCGCACCCGCCGTGGCCATTGGCGCCATGGTCTCGTGCTTCGGGGCTCTCAACGGCTGGATCCTCCTGCAAGGGCGGATTCCGTGGGCCGCGGCGCGCGACGGCGTCTTTCCCTCCGTGCTCGGCCGAACATCCAGGCGGGGGACTCCCGCCGTCGCCTTGGTCGTCTCGAGCGTGCTGGTGACGGGGCTCATGTTGATGAACTCGAGCGAGGGCCTGGTGGACCAGTTCACGTTCGTGATCCTGCTGGCTACTCTGACGGCACTCCTGCCCTATGCGATCTGTGCCCTGGCCGAGCTGATGATCTACGCGCGCGACCGCGAGAGATTCGCCGGGAAGCGCCTGACCGGAGCCGTGATCACGGCCCTGCTCGGCTTTGCCTACGCCCTGTGGGCGATCGCCGGGGCCGGGGCGGAGATCGTGTATTGGGGACTGCTCCTTCTGCTGGCGGGTCTGCCGATGTACGTGTGGGTCGTATGGAGGCGTGGAGCCGAGGACGGGTCCATGCCGGAGGCGCGGTCATGAGCCTTCTCGGACAATCCGACGTCGCACCGATCCAGACCGTGCTGCTCAAACACGCCCGGGACGCGTTCAGAGACCAACCCACGGTGGACGAGCAATGGGAGGGGCTTGGCTATATCAGCCGGCCTGACTTCGCGGGTGCCACGGAAGAGTGCGACCGGTTCGTCGAGCTTCTCGATGGTCTCGGTGTCGCGGTTCATCTGATGCCCGTCGCATCCGGCACCGGTCTCGATTCGATTTTCGTTCGCGACGGCGCCGTCGTGTGCAATCGCGGAGCGATCCTGTGCCAGATGGGAAAGGACGCCCGAGATGGAGAACCGGCCGCGGTCGAACGGGCGTGCCGCCGGGCCGGGATTCCGATCGTGGGACGCATACGGGGGTCCGGTCGTCTGGAGGGGGGCGACGTGGCCTGGATCGACGAACGGACGCTCGCCGTCGGGAGAGGCTACCGCACCAACGGCGAAGGCATCCGACAGCTTCGAAGCCTGCTGGGCAGCGCTGTGGACCGCGTGGTTCCCGTGCCGCTGCCCCACTGGCGCGGCCCCGGTGACGTGTTTCATCTGATGTCGATGTTCAGTCCCGTGGACCGCGACCTGGCGGTGGTCTACTCGCCCCTGCTGCCCGTACCCTTCCGTCAGCTGCTGCTCAAGCACGGGTACGAGCTGGTGGAGGTGCCGGACGACGAATTCAAGAGCATGGGCTGCAACGTGCTGGCCTCAGCGCCTCGCAGATGTGTGGCACTGGAGGGCAACCCGGTCACGCGGCGGCGCCTCGAGGCGGCCGGCGCCGAGGTGCACACGTACAGGGGCCGAGAGATCAGCGCGAAGGGAGGCGGGGGGCCGACGTGCCTCACCCGGCCACTCGTGCGTTCTGAATGACGACCCGACATGCGGAGGAGATGGATGATGCGGAAGAAGATACAGCTCGGCCTTGCCGGTGCGGCAATCGTGCTGGCCGCTGTCGCCTGCAGCGACGGCACGGAAGATGGCGACGGCGTGCCCGAAGTGCTGGAGAAGACCCCCGTGGCGGCGGACGAATCAAGCAGGAATCTGGTGCTCCGGTCGTGGAAGCTCGAGGAGTTCGGGCCGGGTGCGGCCCTGGGGGACGAGGCAACTGCGTCCGTGATCGAGGGAGCGCTCGCCTCGCTTCCGGCGGACAACCCGGTCACGCTGGACCTGTCCGAGGAAGGGCGCACGGCCGGCTTTGACGGGTGCAATCGATACTTCGGCGATTTCCGGATCCAGAACGGACACCAGATCGTCCAGGGCCCGGTGGGCGCGACCCTGATGGCATGTCCGGATGGCCGGATGGATCTCGAGCAAGCGTTCTTACGGAACCTGGAATCTGCGACGCGCGCTTTTCTGCGAGGCGAGGGTCTCGAGCTGGAGAACGACGATGGCGTTGTCATGGTCTTCGCCCGGTGGGAGTCTATCGAGTGAGGGTGGCGCTCCACCTGGCCCGGGCCGCAGGCCGGTGGGTGTGGGCCGCACGCGCCAACTACCGGTCCCGCTTCCCACAACTCGATTGCGCCCGACGGGACTGCACCCGCCGGGCGCCTTTGCTTAAGCTGGAGTTCCGGACGGTGCGGAGTTGTGGAACGCGAGCGAACGGAGGGGAGATGGCGATCCTGGTCACGGGCGGAACCGGCACCGTGGGCAGTCACGTGGTTGCGAACCTGGCGGCGGCGGGACATGAGACACGGGTGCTGACTCGATCGCCGGAGAAAGCCTCAGCGCTGCCGAATGGAGTGACAGGAGCGGTTGGCGCTCTGTCCGAGCCGTCCACGCTCGGTCCGGCGTTCGAAGGAGTCGACCGCCTCTTCCTGCTCACGCCCCTGGCACAGGACGAGATGGCGCAGGGTCTCGCAGGGATCGAGGCGGTGAAAGCAGCGGGTGTCCGGCGCATCGTCTTCATGTCCGTTCACAAGGCCGCGGACGCTTCCCAGATCCCCCATTTCCGAACCAAGGTTGAGATCGCGCAGGGGCTCGAGCGGTCAGGCATTCCGTACACGGTGATCGAGCCCAACAGCTTCTACCAGAACGATGTGTGGGTTCAGCAGCCGCTCGTCGATTTCGGCGTGTATCCGCATCCGCTCGGTTCCGTCGGGCTGAACCGGGTGGACGTCAGGGATATCGCGGCCGTAGCCGTCGCTGCCCTCACTGACGACGGGCACGAGGGGGAGCACTACCCGGTGGTCGGCCCTGACATCTGCACTGGTGAAGGCACGGCACAGGCCTGGGGGGCCGCGCTCGGCTCGGGCGTGATCTATGCCGGGGACGACCTCGACGCGTGGGCTCAGGCCGCGTCTGCGATGATGCCCGACTGGCTCGTGGCGGACCTCCGGGTCATGTACGGCGACTTCCAGGCCCGCGGGCTGCTCGCGAGCGATGATGACTTCGCGCGCCAGCGCCGAGTCCTGGACAGGGACCCGATCCCGTTCGATCGGTTTGCGGCGGAAGTGGCCGCGACGTGGAAGCGGCAGGCCGCCGGGGCCTGACTCTCAAGTTCTACGGGCTGGGTGTGAGCAGCTCTCCCGTCCAGCCCGTGAACGCCCACAACCGATAATCCGCCGTCACTCCTCGCACGCGTCGTCTCTGCGTGGGACCGATCTCCACCATCGAAGCGAACCGGCCCTCGAGGTCTCCCACGATCTGACGGGCCCAGCCATCGTCGATGTCCACGAACAGCAGACAGTCACCGGCTTTCGCCGTTTCCTCGAAGCCAGGCCAGATCGCGTACTGGTTGCTGCGCCGTCGAACGTTCAAGGAGAACACTGTCGGGTGGTCCGACAAATGGAACGCGAGTTCCGAAGCCTCCTGGTACCGATTCGTGGCGACCCAGACGGCGGGATAGCCCGCGCTCCTGAGCTCCGCCCGCGCGTCGTTCGTCACGCCCGCCAGCAATTCCCACCCGTGCGCCTGAGCGATCGGATCGCGGCGGGCGTCGATCGGCAGCACAGGCACCAGCGCCTAGATGTATACCACGGACACGATCGCTGCCCCGAGCCACAGGCCCCACCTCAGCCAGCGGCCATTCGCGGTCTTCCAACCAGCACCCAGCAGCACTACCCCGGCCACGTACGCTGGCGCCGGCCAGTTGGGCTCGACGTGTCTGCGGAGCGCGCTGAGCGCGAAGGTGCCGAACACCGCGACCGCAATTCCCGCCAGCACGGTGCCCCTCGAGTCGGCCTCGCCCCTCAGCCCGTTCCGCAGAGCCCGACCCACGACCACGGCTATCAACACGAACAAGATCGGCGACACGAGGCCCAGTTGGCCGCCCAGGTAATCGAGCTCCCAGTTCAAGCCACCGAGCAGCCGAACCATGAGGCCCGCCTCCGAAGCTGCGCCACCGAATCCGTGCTCCAACTGGAACGCAAACGATGGCCACCCCATCCGAGCGTTCCACATGATGACGGGAGAGAAAGCAGCCAAACTCAGTCCGACGCCGATCCACGGCCCGGGCGTCAGTAGCCGCCGTCGCAGGCGCGGGTCCAGGGCGATTCCCAGTGCGGCGCCGGCCGGCAGGAGCACCGCGGTGTACTTGGAGAGCATGCCGGCCCCGAGGGCCAGGCCGGTGACGCACCACCAGCTGATTTCTGCCATGGTGCCCGGCTCATTCTCAAGCGCCCGAATCAGGGCCCATGTCGCTACGGCGAGCGCCCGAGCAGAGGAGCGTCCGGGGTGGCGAGGAGCAGGCCGGCGGCGGCCATCGGCATGACGATGAGGGCGAGCGCGGCCACCAGCGCAGCCCGTCCGCCACCGAGCCGGCGCGTGAGCGCGATTCCCGCCACCGAGCCTACCAGGCCGAGAAGGACGGCTCCGAAGCGCACTCCGATTCGCGTGTTACCGAACAGAGCCGTGCCGAACGCAATGACGGCCGCTATCCCGGGCGGATGATCGTAGTACGAAGGGGCCGGCCTCCGGGACCATTCCCAGTAGTACGTCTCAACCGGGAGCAGCGGGATCAGCCCGGCGAACACGAGGCGAACGAGGGTTGCTGTGAGGACCACCGCCAGTGCCAGCCGCCAGTAGCGGTCGCTGTCTTCCCTGAGCGCGGGGTACGTCGACTTCTCGCCTGCCACGGTCACCGGTTCCAGGTCACCCGGCCTCTAGTGCCCCGGCCGCCGCTGCCAGCCCGTCCGCCGCGTCCAACTCGATTCCCTGGCGAGCGAAACCGTCCGCGAGTGCCGGAAGCAGGGCGAGCACGTTCCGCGGCTGTGCAGAGTGTCCCATGCACCCGATCCGGATGATCTTCCCCGCCAGGTCTCCGAGGCCCCCCGCGATCTCGATGCCGTGCGTGAGCAGGATGTGTCTGCACAGGGCCTTCGCGTCCACGCCTTCGGGGATCCGCACCGCATTCAGGCTGGGCAGCCAGAACTCGTCTTCCGGATTCATCCGCAGACCCATCGCCTCGACCCCTGCCTTGAGTGCGCCCGCGACCCGCAGATGCCGGGCCCATCGCTGTTCGATTCCTTCCTCCGCGACGAGCCTGAGTGCCTCCCGCAGGCCGTAGATAGCCGTGATGGGCGCGGTGTGGTGATACGAGCGATCGTCGCCCCAGTAGCTCTCCAGCAGGCCCACGTCGAGGTACCAGCTCCTCACGAGCTCGGACCGGTTCCTCACCTTGTCGAACGCGCGCTCGTTGAGGCTCAGGGGACTCGCCCCCGGCGGGCAGGACAGGCATTTCTGGCCGCCCGAGTACGCGACGTCGATGTCCCACTCGTCAATCCGGAGCTCCACGCCGCCAAGCGATGTGACCGTGTCTGCGATCACGAACGCGTCGTGCTCGTGGGCGATCCGGGTAAGCTCGGGCACGTCGGGCTGCAGCGCCCCGGTGCTCGTCTCCGCATGGACGAAGCCGAACACCCGAGGGTGGTGCTCCTCGAACGCCGCCCGGACGTCGTCCGGATCCAGGGGCTCCCCCCACGGGGCGTGGACGTGCACCACTTCGCCGCCGGCGCGACGCGCCATGCTGTCCATCCTGGCGCCGAAATACCCGTTCGTCGGCACGAGGACTACGTCGCCCGGTTCGATCATGTTGGTGAACGCGGCCTCCATCGCGGCTGAGCCCGTTCCGCTCACCGGGATGGTCCAGCGGTTCTCCGTACGGAATGCATATCTCAGGAGCGCCTGCACCTCCTGCATGATTTCGATGAAGGCCGGATCGAGATGCCCCACGAGCGGCGTGCTCATGGCACGTAGGACGCGAGGATGAACGTCGCTCGGTCCGGGGCCCATGAGGGTCCGATCCGGGGGGTTCAGGTCTCCGACTTCAAGTCTCTGCATGGATCGATCTTCGGATACGGGAGTCGACTTCCGCCCGGGAAGCCATTCGCCACAGCATCGGGCATGGCCGGAGAATACGAAGGCGTGAGGCGACAGGGAACCGACGGTTGCTGTCACTGGTTTGGCCGGCATGGATGAGAAACCGAACGGACCGAGCCACTGGCGAGTCCTCCGCTCGCTGTGGCGAGCCAGCCGCAGCCGACCACCGGGACCCACCGGCAGCGAGACGTTCGACCACGAGTCCCTGGCACCCATACTCGACCTGGTGGCGCGGAGCGGGATCGCCGGCGCCGAATCTCTTCGTGAGGAGCTTGCTGCTTATCGTGGTTCCCTGGGCATCATTGACCCTGACCAGTTGAACCGGGACGAGGCGCTCGCCTTCTGGATCAACCTCTACAACGCCGAGGTCCTTGCAGCGGCGGTCGACGCGCGGGAGGAAGGACTCGACTCCTTGCTTCGGATTCCGGACGCGTTCGATCGACGACGTTGCATGATCGCGGGAGAGGCCCTGTCACTCGACGACATCGAGCATGGAAAGATCCGCCGCTTCGGCGATCCTCGAATCCACGCGGCGCTGGTGTGCGGGTGCGTTTCATGCCCTTCTCTACCGGCCGAGCCGATGCGTGGGGCGGACCTGCACGACGTGCTGGATGCTGGCACGACGTCGTTTCTGGCGGAGGGCGGCACCGTTGCCGATCCGGACGCGGGGGAGCTGCGGCTATCCCGGATCTTCATGTGGTACGGGGCAGATTTCGTCTACCCGAATACCATGCCTCGGTGGCGACCCGTGGCCCGGCGCTCCATCGCTCTCAGCCTGCGACGCTGGATGCCTGACGAGGAAGTCCGGTGGCTGGAGAGCGAACGCCCCCGTATTCACTTTCTCCCTTACGACTGGACGCTCGCCTGCCGGGTCGGTCAGTCGCCCGTTGCCTCTACCCTGTCTGCCGGGATCGATACCCGAATCAGTCCCCGAAAGTCGCCGACCGCATAGTCCGTGGCCAGGTCGTCGGGATAACGGTCATCCAGAATCGCCTGGACCGCCGGATCGATCTCTTCCGACGTGCCGTGACACTTTAGGCAGGGAGGCACCACGGAGAGAGATTGGTAGTACCGGTATTCGTCACGCCCCACCTTCTGTACCCACTCACCGGGCAGGTCGCCGGTCTCCGCCAGCACGGTCTCGAAGTGCCTGAGCGCTTCGGCTTCCGCCTGGTCCGGCGCGTTTGCGGGGTTCCGGTACCGCGTCGTGGTCCGCTTGATCTCGAGCCCTTGATCGGCCGCCACACGGGCCATGAGCGCGCCTGCGCTGGTGGAACAGAACTCGATCGCGCTCGCGGGCCCGCCCTGCTGCATGGCGCTGGTGAGGCTCGTGATGAGGGTGCCCTTCAGTGCGTTCGCCGCAGCCGCGCCTGCTTCAACGACCTGGGCCTCAACGGCGGGACTCATCTTGTCTCCCTCGCCACCAGTGCACGCACAAATCGCCAGCGCGACAAGAGTGACAAGCGTGCCTCTCGACAGGTGATCCATGTTAAAGCCTCCCGGGGAATTCTGTGCCGAAATCTCCCTGAAGATCTTGCACCCTGCGGAAAATTGCCACCATGCCCGGGTCCAGCGCCGGAACGGGTGGTTTCGGGTGTTATTCGGTCCGCCACCGAGCACATGCACAGGTGTGGGACATGTAACGCACATGCTAGCAAATCGTTACGCGATCAATACAGCCTCCGACATGACCGTGATCCCGGGGATGTGACGTCTCCGGGTTTTCGATCGGTGGCTGGTCCACGAATTGCTACTTCAGGGTGCGTGAGAGCGGTGCACCCGATGCCCGATAGACACGCAACGGCATGCGAACGGACCCTATGAACCGTCTCCGAAGAGGCAACCAGAGAGGCTTCACGCTCGTCGAGCTGCTGATCGCCGTCACGATCATGAGCGTCGTGGGCCTGATGGCCAGCACTTCGTTCAGGGACTTCCGTCAGCGGACGATCCTGAACCGGGCGGCGCAGGTCGTGGCGGCGGACGCCGCATTGACGCGGACCTACGCGATCCGCGAGCGCAGCAACGTATCTCTGGTCGCCGATGAATCGAACCAGAGCTATCAGATTCGGGACGCGAGCGGCAACGTGCTGAAAACGCGTTGGTTCGACGCTGACTCTGATCTTCCGCTGTCCTCGTTGAACATACTCCTCTCGGGTGACTCGCTGACTTTCAACGCGCGCGGCATGCTCGTGTCTGCGTTCGCCGTGATCGATGTCGGCAGCAACTCCGGCTCGAAGACGGTGACGGTAAACGGGCTCGGGCGGCACCGGATCACCACGAACTGAGGGTTGGGGCGATGGCTGTGTGTTCCCGGATGACTGACCGCATCTTGAATGAACGTGGCTTCGGCCTTGTCGAAGCGTTGATCGCCCTCACCATTCTCGTGATAGGCCTGGTAGCCGTAAGCGGGTTGAGTCTGGCTACGGCGGCCCAGGCCCGGATCGCCAACTGGCGCACCCAGCAGGCGACGGCCGCCCAGATCGTGCTGGAGGATATTCAGAAGGACGGCTGGGACTCTGCGGTCAGTGACGTGGATACCGTCAGCGTTTCGGGTCACGACTACACCGTGACGATCGCTGTTACCGATATCTCGTCCCGGGTGAAGCAGGTGAGCGTCGTGGTCGACGGAGTCGGGGACATGGGCAGTCGCACATTCACGACTCGTCTGTACAAGCCGCGGCCGCTGCCGGACCCGGTACCATGAGGAGAAGCGATACAATGAACCGGATCAAGTCACAGGCCGGCTTTACGCTGGTCGAGGCATTGATCTCGCTCGTGATCAGCGGAATCCTGGCCTCAGCCATGCTGTCACTGATGCTGGGGCAGAGCCGGTTCTACGAGCGAACCGATGACCAGATATGGGCCGAGCAGAGCAACCGGGCGACGTTCGACCTGATGTCCTCAGAGCTCCGCATGGCTTCGGGGGACGATCTGCTCGCCGCCGAATCCGATTCGGTCGCCGTTCGGTTCGACATCATGCGCGCGATCGTGTGCGACTCGACGGCTGCCGATGAGGCGACGGTGATGGTGTACGATACAGTGGCGGCCTGGGGGCTCGACGGCGGATTCACAGGTACAGCCTACTCGGACTCGTACGAAGAGGACTTCGAGTACGCGGACGCCTTTCTGCCGTCCACCGTGTCCACGGGCTCGGGACCGAAGGCGACGTGCGTGGCCAACGGGGCACCGTCCACGGGCTCGGACAATACGTACGCCAGTCTCTCGGGGTGGGGTGGCAATTTCACGAGTGGCGTGCCTGACCGTGGAGCCATGGTTCGGTTCTACAGCCGCCTGAGTTACCGCTTTGCAGCTTCCAGTTTCTTCAACTCCCGTACGGCACTGTGGCGGGGGGCCCAGGAACTCGTAGGTCCGTTCGAGAACGATGCTGCCTTTAGCTACGTGATGGACGACGGGAGCATTGAGAACAGTGTATCCAGCTCGGACTTCGATGAGGTCGTAGCGATCCGGGTCACGGCCACGGCCGTGGGGGACGGGGCGAATCGATACGATGTCGAGCGGGACCTGCTGTTCGACATTCCCTTCCGTAACTGACGGGAGAAAGCGAAAGGCGACGCCCGGGTCTACTCACCGGCCGTCGCCTCCCTGATGCGGATTCTGCCGCGAGCTGCCGCTTTTACTGCCAGCGCTCGAACCAGCTTCCAGGTACTTCGGACAACCCACCGAATGCCGCTTTCGACGCGTAGGTAAGCTTGCAGGAATCGTACAGGAACTTCTTGGTGCCGTTGCCGAGATCCGAAGAAGGGATGGTCTCACCCAAGAGCTCGTTGAGGCCCGTGATTGTTGCGCCCTCCACGGTCTGGTATCCGTTGCTCGTGATGTAGCCACCCACGAGGACCAGACCGTCCCATTCGAAGGAACCGTTCATCGTGAGGTTATTGCGGACGATCAAGGTACCCCGCCCACTCTCCGTCGGTGAGACATCCATGCTGTTTTTCATGTAGATCACGGGCCACTCGTCCGCGTCCATCGACCCGAAGTCCGGCCAGCTATCCGGGGGAATCGTGTAGTCGGGCGCCAGAAGCCCCTGGTTGACGATCTTGTTCCACGGGACGCCCGTCGACTGGAGCAGCTCTACTGCGGAGGGCGCCTCGTACACGTTCGGCGTTCCTTCCGGGACCAAGTCGCCTCCGTTCTGGGTGTAGCCCCCGGGCGGGACCGCGACACCAGCTACCATCGGCGCCGGAGAATTCGGGCAGTTCGGGTCACCCGCGGATGCCAGGTCGATGCCTGAAATCGTGCCGGTACCTCCGTTCTTGAGCAGACCGGAACCGGAGGCGAAGGACGCTGTCGCGACGATCGAGCCCGCGCTGAACAGCGCCAGGCGCGAAACGGTTCGCGATGCCGTCCCGCCCTCAGGCGGTGCATACGACGAGACGGCTCGCACCCGGTACAGGATACGGTCGTTCGGCAGGTCGAGCATCTTCTCGCCCTCCACTACGGTCGTGCCGGCCGCATACGTGAACGTGTCGGTGCTCGTGGCCTCGACCTTGGTGCCGAGGTACTGCTGCAGGCCCGCATCCGCAGCGTAGAAGGCGTTCGTGCCGGCCTCCTGGTTCTCGCTGGCCCGTACCTGTGTCTCCGTCAGCACCATACCGGCTGCCGCCAGGGCCGTAAGACCCACGAGGGTCACCAGCACGATCAGCAGAGCGGAGCCTCGCTCGTTCCGCATCCCGCCAGTGGTCACTCGAGCGTGTACCAGCCGACTGAAGCTTGTATGCGATCTCATCTTACCGTCACATTCCTTCTGCCATCTTCCGGGATCGGCGCGCCCAGCGCGAACGGAACGCACCACGCCAGCCGATATCTGTGCAACCACGGGGCCACCGCGCGCGCTTGCACACGCTACTCCGTAACATAGTGTGTGCCAGAAAGTTACAGGAATTCGTCCCGGGCAGTATGTGGCATGTCCGCGACACCGGGAACCGCAGGGATGAGCAGAATCCGCCACGTTTTGCATGAATCCGGAATCAGCACTCCGGCTGGCTGGTACAAGCTGAGACTCTACCCCTACTCCACCGCCATCGAAAGCTCTGAGTACTCCCCGCTGCCGCTTACCAGCTCTTCCACGGGCGGGCAGAAACAGTCGCGCACCACTTCGTCGTCCGTCATGTGGAGTTCCCACCATTTCGCGGCACGCCCGCGCGTCCATGGATTCGGGTCGGGTACGGCGCGCAGCGCGTCCTCGAGCTCGGATATCGACTGGAAGCGATCGTCCGGCTCCTTTTCGAGGCATTTCATGACGATATCGTCGAGCTCGGCCGGGATCGGAACCTCGCAGACCTCAGACGGTCGGGCCGGCACCGTCTTCACGTGGTCGATCATCAGGGCCACTGCGGAGTCGGCAGTGAACGGCGGCCGACCCGTCAGCATCCAGTAGGCGACCGCTCCGAAAGCGTAGATGTCGGCACGCGGCCCCACTCCCGCGCTTCCATAGACTGTCTCGGGGGCGAGATACCGCGGCGATCCGAACACGACGCCGGTCTTGGTCAGCTCGGTCGGCGTGTCGGCTCCCTGGATGCGCTTGGCGAGCCCGAAGTCCAGCACCTTCACGAAGTCGAAGAGTCCGCCGCGCATGGTGAGAAAGATGTTCGACGGTTTGAGGTCGCGATGCACGATGTCCCGATCGTGTGCCTCCGCGAGCGGACCCGTCACCTGGAGGAGCAGGAACAGCACGCGGCTTGCCGGGATGGGGCCGAAGCGCTCGACGAACCGCTCCAGGTCCATGCCCTCGAGGTACTCCATCGCGTAATAGAACGTGTCCTGGGCGGCGCGTCCGAAGTCGAAGATCGTAATCGTGTTGGGATGGGACAGGCTCGAGGACAGCCGGACCTCTCGCTCGAATCGGGCCAGAGCGGTGCGGTCCCCGCCGCTCTGCGACTTCAGGACCTTCACGGCGCTTGCGCGACACATCAGCGCGTGCTCGGCTACGAACACCCTGCCCATGCCGCCCTCTCCGATCTCCTTGTGGAGGACATAGTTGCCCAGTCGCTGCGCCCGAAACGCCGTCTTGCGCAGGCCATACAACGTCCGCGTGATGAAGATGGACGTGCCCCCCAAAAGTAGTGTGGTCACCGCGTTAATGATTATCTGCTGGCTGAGCCCACGTGCCGCGTTGACGGTCCAGTATTCCTGGATATCGGGACCACCGAACAGGTAACTGAGCACGGGAGCTGCCACCGCCGCCCCGAATGCGACTGCTGACAGCGCCACCTGGTAGCTGAGGCGCCATGGGATGAAGGCTGCGGGAACAAACAGAGCGAGGCTGATACCGAATCCCGGTATCGCGTCCGGCTCGAAGTAAGAGATCTGCATCAGCGAACCGATGACGTTGGCCGCGATCACGAGGAGTACTGCTACCTGCAGTCCTCTGACGCCGGGGCGGGCCAAATACAAGTACGCCAGGCCGATGGCGAATGCGCCCAAATGCAGCAGATCCAGCCAGCTGTTCCACCCCGATACGCCGTAGCCCGTGACGGGATCGGCCATCGGTACGAAGAAGTTGAGCGCCCACATCAGGACCGTAAGACCCAGGCCGATCGCCAGGACCAGCCGCGTCCTCTGCCACAGCAGATCCCGGTGCTCTCGCTCGAAGGCCGAGCCGAGCTGTGTGGTGCGCAGGCCGAGCGAGCGGCCGATGCGAAGATCGGAGTCGCTTAGCTCGGAAGGCCCGTCCTGGACGGTCTCCCGCCGGTCCGTTTCCACGTCCGCCAACCATGCCTCCGAAGCAGGGATCCAACCAATGTATATTGGGTAACGAGCAATGCGGCCATATGCGGCCAGTCATCCCATCGGACACTTCGTGTGTCAAAACAGAGAAGGAATGCGGGTGCGGGATGGTTCCTGCGCTGGTAGTTGCCCTTTCAGGGGAATAGCTTGTGCCCCCCGGAGTTCTAATAGCCGGGAGGGGACTCAAATCACAGCCGGATGTCGATGAGCTTGTTCGAACGACTGCGTGAGAAGCACATATTCAGGACCGCCTTCCTCTACCTGGGTGTCGCCTGGGCCTCGATGGAAGCGATCGGTTTCTTCGTGGACAACTACGGTTGGTCCAGGAAGGTGCTGGATATCGCCGTGCTGCTCATCGTACTCGGATTCCCTGCCGCGCTCATTATCGCCTGGTACCACGGAGAGAAGGGAAAACAGCAGGTCGTGCGAACCGAGGCATCCCTGCTCCTCACTCTGGCCGTGCTTGCGGCGATCGGCACGTTCCGTCTCAGCACAGCGGCGGAGGGTTTCAGCAATCCGGGGGCGAATTCGGACGCCATCCCAGTGGCGACTACTGACCTGGGCGAGCGTTCCGTGGCTGTCTTGCCGTTCATCAACAGCACAGGGGTCGATAGCCTCGACTGGCTCGGGCCGGGGATGTCGGACATGGTCACGACAAACCTGGCGCAGACGGGAGCCCTGCGCGTCGTGAGCCCGCAGCGCCTGTTCGAGCTGCTTCGGCAGGAAGGCCACGCCGAGACGGACCAGATCCCCCGGGAACGGGCGATGGACATCGCGGCCCGGTCGGGCGCCCGCACGATGGTCCATGGCTCCATTCTCGGCACCCCGGATGACCTGGCCCTCGACGTGCAGCTCATCGACCTGAGCGACGGTACCATCATTGCGGCCGAGCGCGCGCGCGGCTCCGACGTGTTCGCGCTCGCCGACACGGTGGCGGAGCGTCTCGCAAGCCGGCTCACTGCCGGAGTGGAATACCAGCTGGCTGCCGCGCCGGAGAAGTCGCCGTTCGAGCTCACCGGCGACATCGTCAAGCTGCGTGAGTACCAGACGGACCTCCGTTCGGTGTGGAACAAGCTGGACAGCGACAGTCTCGAGGTACGCTATCACCTGGCGGACATGCTCGAGATGATGCCCGGGCGGGAGGCGGAGGCGCGTCGGGCGCTCGAGGAGATCATCGAGATCTCACCCGAGGAGGCGCAGGCCGTGGGGCGCCTCGCTCGAATCGCCATCGTACAGGGCGACACGGTCGCGGCGGACAGTCTCATCGTGCGCTACAGGTACCTCGAGAAAGATCGGTTCACGGTCGCGGCGGGCTCCGGGCAGCTCTTCGAGCACGCGTCTCGTTACGAGGAGGCCAGAGAAGCGTACCGCGAGGCCCTCGCGGTTGAGCCAGACAACACGATGCTGCTCGACCGGCTAGCCAGGACGTACCTGCACGCTAACGATCCGGCAGGCGGTCGGCGGGAGGTGGAGCCCTTCACATCAAGTCCGACGCCGGACATTGAGACCGAAGCGCACCTGCTGATCGGGGACGCGTGGGTGTGGGAGGGCAAGTTCGATGAGGCCGCTGCCGCCTACGGACGCGCTGCGGCTGTCGGCGTGCGAGAGAACCGTCCGGACCTCGAGGGCGCGGGACACGAGAGCGCTCTCTGGCTGGAGGCTCTGCTCGATCCGTCGAGCGGCGTTTCCCGGATCAACAAGTCCGCGTGGACGCTGCTGGACCTGGGCCGGGGCGAGGCGGCTCTCAACCTCGTCGAAGGGTCAAACCGGCTGTACGTGCGCGACTCCGACCGCCTGTATCCGGTCGAGTTCCACACCATCCTGTACCTGAAGGGCCGGGTGTACGAACTGCTCGGCAAGCCGCGCGCAGCAATGGCGGCCTACGGAAAGCTGCTGAAGGACTGGGGAGAGGTCATCGGAGACATCCCGCGCCTCTCGGACACTCCGCAGCGAATGGAAGCAGTGCAGGGGGAATGGGTAGCCGCTGACCGGCCCGCGCCCGTCCGGCCGGAGGGCGCCCCACCGGGCGCCCCCCGCGTAGACGTGGGAGTGTCTACTCCGCGGCAGTAGCCGCTTCGGTCGCGTCCGGTCGCGGCATCAGCAACCTGCTGTAGATCGCCGCCGCGACAATTCCGCCCAGTATCGGGCCGGCCCAGTACACGATATGTCCCGTCCAGTAGCCGCTGACGAGTGCGGGGCCAAACGCCCGCGCCGGGTTCAGCGCAGCGCCGGTCAACGGTCCGCCCGCCAGAACCGCGAAGATGAGCACCAGGCCGATCGCCCAGCCGCCCAGTTTCGTGGCGCGCGGATCCAGGGCCGTCCCGAACACCGTGAACACCAGGAAGAAGGTCAGGATGGCCTCGATCACTATGCCCGTGCCGATTGTCACATCGCCGGCGAGCATGGGTGTGCCGAGCGACGCGGCGTCGACCGCCACGGCCGGAAACAGGGCCGCCAGGAAAGCCGCGGCGACCACCGCTCCGAGCAGCTGCGCGGCGATGTAGACCACGGCCATCCTGGCCTCGATCTTCCGGCCGATCCACACGCCGATCGTGACGGCCGGATTGATGTGCCCGCCCGAGATGTGTGCGGTAGCCGTGATGACGACGGCCAGCACCACGCCGTGAGCGAGCGCGATGCCCACCAGGCCCACGCCTCCGCCAGTGTACTCGTTCATGATGATGGACCCGGCCCCGAAGAAGATCAGGCCGAACGTGCCGATCGCCTCCGCGAGGAAAGGCTGAAACCACGGTCGATTCACAAGAGACTCCGTTCGCTTGCGTAAAACGTTGCCTGTGCAATCATATGGTTGCGCGAGCAACGGATGATATGGAGCTTAGGGTATGGCCAAAGACAAGAAACGGAAAAAGACTGCGGATGGGAAGGGGCTGCTTCAAAGCAGCCGAGCGGATGACGCGCCGGCATGGCTGATTCAGCGTACAGCACGACTTCTCAGGGTGCTGTTTCTCAGGCTGGTGCAGGAAGAGGGCGGTATCGATCTAACCCCGGAGATGTGGACGGTCATTACCCGACTGTTGGCTCGCGACGGGCAGTATCAGTCGGAGCTCGCGGCGGCCACGTATCGAGACCGCCCAAACATGAGCCGGATCCTGGCCGGGATGGAGTCGCGCGACCTGGTTCTTCGTCGTCCTGACGTGGATGATCGCCGCAAGATCCGCATTTACCTGACTCCGCGGGCCCGGGAGGTCGTCGCTGCGACCGCACCACTGGCTGCGCGCACAAGAGATCGACTGTATGAAGGGCTCAAGAAGAAGGAATTGAAAGCGCTACGCAGGGCTCTTCGACTGATCGAAGCGAACACGCTGGCTGCCCTGGGCGACCCGGATGGCGAAGCGCCGCCCGAGTAGGGCGGCGCCTGCCAGGGTCAGCTTCCGCTCTTCAGATGGATCGAGCCGTTCACCGTCTCCATCTCCAGCTCCCGTCCACCGCTTCCGATCGTTCCGTGCATGTTCTTCATCGAGAACCGCCCCTTGATCGTGAGCGGGAAGTCGGTATTCATGCTGCCGTTGACCGTGGAAGCCGACACCTCGGTGTTCACGCCCGGTGGCAGGTTAACCGTGATGCTCCCGTTCACGGTGTTGAAGCTGAGTTTGCCATCCCAGTCGGCGCGTCCCATCGATGCCTGGATCGAGCCGTTCACGGTCGTGGCCTTTACCAGGCCGGAGGTTGATACCTTCACCCCGCCGTTGACCGTCGTGGCCACCACATCGGCTCTCAGGTTGCCGGCCTCGATCTCCCCGTTCACCGTCGTGCCGAAGAATCGCACGCCGGCCGGGACCTGCACTACGAAGCTAACGCTGACATCGTTGTCCTTGGAGGAAAGGCGCCCGCCGTCGCCCGGCGCGCACTCGTTCTTCTTTCCGCCCACGTCCGGGTAGACGGCGCAGATGGTCACGCCACCTGAGTGCTCTATCACCTCGATCCTGACGTCGGCCGGATCGTCGTCCTTGCCCTTCTTGATCGCCGAGACCGTCACCTGGCCGCCGGAGGCTCCTGTCGCCTTGATGCCCCCGTTAATGCCCTTGATCTCGACGGCGTCGCCCCGATCGACGTTCCCCTGCCACTCCCAGTCCTGCGCCTGCTGCGCGGACGGAGTCATCTCGAACATGTCGCCCACCTGGGGTGGTTCCAGCGTTCCCGTCACCGTCATGAGGCCCGCCGCGGCGAGCGCAATCGCGCCAATCGTCTTCATCGTCCGTTCCCCTCCGCTGCCTACTGTTTCTTCAGCGAGATCGTGCCGTCGAAGGCCGAGAGCTCGATGAGTGCCTTGCCTGTCCCTACGGTGAACGAGATCTGCTTTTTGCCGAAATCGCCTTCGAGCTCGACCGCGAAGTCGGTGTCCAGATCTCCGCTGAACGTATGTACCGAGATCCTGGCATTCGCTCCGTCCGGGATCGTCACGTACAGGTCGCCGTCGTGTGTCGAGAGCACGTAGCGGCCCCCGTCCGCGATTGTCCCTTCGTAGGTAAGGTCGCCGTCCACCGCGTTCACGCTGACGTTATCCGAGGCAATGCCCTCGAGAGTCACGTCGCCATCCACGGCGGTAACGGCCATGGCGCCGCTCGACCTCGTGACGGATATGTCGCCGTCCACGGCGTTGAGCGCGATCTTGCCGGACGCTCCGCTGACCGTGACCGTTCCGTCCACCGTGCTCAGCGCGACGTTGCCCGAGCCGCCCTCGAGCGAGATGTCACCCTCCACGGTGCTCACTGTAACGTCGCCCACTGTTCCCTCGACGGAGACCTCGAGCGAAACCCCGGTTAACTCGAGAGCCATGCCGCGGGGCGCCGTGATCTCAAACTCGGCGTACATCGGCTCACCCCACTCGCCCTGCGCGGACAGATGGACGGTGCTGCCGGACTGCCTGATGTCGAGTGTTCCGTCGTCCTCGTCGTAATGGGCGATGACCCTCATCTCGGCCCGGTCCCAGGCCGTCACGCTGATTTCGCCCTCGATCTGGCTCACCTCGAGCCGGCCTCCCGCGTCCACCGCGAAGGTGGTGTCGGCCTGCTGGGCCGGGGCCAGTGCGGCCAGTATTGCGGCTGTCACGTGCGCGATCATAGATCCCTTCCCTTCTCTCCGTTATAGGCTTTCGCGAACCGCCCGTCCGCGAGCCGGAAAGTGCTTACGATGTTACCAACCGTGCGGCTTGCTGCAGGACGCTGATCTTCCTCGTTTGAGCGTCCGCCAGGTGCCGGTTCAGGTATACGCTCGCCGGATCCGCCTCGAGGGCCTCCCGTGCCTGCGCGATCGCCCGGTCGATTGTGGCCAGACTTCGCTCGAGCGCCTCGATGGTCGATGGGTCCAGCCGATCACGACCGATCTCCAGCTGCTCCGCCAGGTCCCGGACCGCCGTCTCATACGAGAGCGCCGGACCCTCTACCGGGGGCAACGACACGAACCCGGCATCCGGGCTCGGAGCCACCGCGCTCCGCGAATCCACGCTGTCCGGGCTCCCATTGTCTGAGTTCATGCCCATCCACACGCCCGTGCTGCCGAGCATGAGCATGGCGACCGCCGCTGCCGCGAGCTGGGGCATGGTAAACGAGAAGCGTCTCCGGGCGCGGCTGGCGCTCGCGAGGTCCATAACGGCTGCCTCCGCGGCGATGCGGGACTCGATCCCCGGCCACAGGTCGGATACCGGCGAATGTGCGGGCAGCGAGGCAGCTGTGTCTCTCACCGCCCGGAGCTCCTCTAGGACACGCTGCAGCTCGACGTCCCCTTCCAGGGCCGCTTCGAGCTCCGCGCGCTCATCCCCGGACATATCGTCGTCCAGGTAGTCCGAGAGTCTGTTGATCCAGTCGGTCATCGTTCCACCCTGCGTTTCGCCTTCGTGTCAGCGCGGCACCATGCCGCGTACGATTCGATCGCCGAATGGGTGCGAAGGTTGAAACCCTCCCCAGCCGGCCTTTTCTTCACTTGGTGAGGTAGCTCCTCATCAACATGCGGGCGCGGTGCAGCTGCGCCTTCGTGGTCCCCGTCGTCACCCCGAGCATCTCCGCGATCTCCCGGTGCTTGTAGCCCTCGAGGTCGTGCAGGACGAAAACCTCCCGTGCTCGAGTGGGCAGCCTGCGCATGCCTGCTTCGAACTCTGCCCCGATGGCCGCTGGCCGCTCGGGACTCGAGGTGCGGTCCAACACCGTTTCGCCGTCGTGGTGGTACCGGTCGCGCCGAATGCCGAGCTTCTTTCTCCGTCCGAGAACCAGGTTCACGGTGACCCTGTGCAGCCAGGTGCTGAACGAGGACTCCCCCCGGAAGGTCTCCAGCTTGTTCCACACACGCACGAACACGTCCTGGGTGACCTCGTCGGCCAGATCGGGCTCCAGCATGCGGGAAACCAGCGTGTGAACGCGGGCGACGTGCGTGCGATATAGACGCTCGAACGCGGCCACGTCGCCGCCGGCCGCCAGCCGGACGTCTTCGAAGTCGTTCTGCGCGGCGCTGCGCTCGTCGCCGGGATTCATGACCAGAGCAATACTCGCGTTCATCGAGAGGGTTGGACGGGCTCTGCCAAGGAATGGTTGAAAGCTCCGAGTTGCGCAATGTTCACCGATGAGGCATAACGTCCCGCTACTTCATTCGGGGAGCTGCGAGGATGGCCACGTCGGTCTGGTACCACACCTTCGGCTGCAAGGCCAACCAGTACGATACCGAGCGCATGCGCCAGGAGCTCGAGAGCCGCGGTGCCCGGACGTCCGATTCACCGGAGTCCGCCGAGACCGCGGTCCTCAACACCTGCACGGTCACGGACCAGGCCGATCTGGCCGCCCGTCGCCTGATCCGGAAGCTCTGCCGCCGGCATCCCGACCTCCGCATTGTCGTGGTGGGCTGTTCGTCTGCCCTCAAGGAAGACGAGTACCGCGCTATGCCCCAGGTTAACGGGGTCGTGCGGGGCCATGACCCGGTCGCGATCGCGGTCGAAGTCGCCCCGGAAGCCGCCCTCGCCGCCGCGGACCACGAGCCGATCGGCGGTGTCCTCCTTCGCGCGAACCGGCGGGGGAGCCGGGGGTGGCTCAAGATCCAGGACGGCTGCGACCGGAAGTGCTCCTTCTGTGCCACTCGCCTGGCGCGCGGAGTCAGCCGCTCGCGTTCCGTCGACGAGATCGTGAGCGAGGCGCGGCTGCAGTCCGAGGTGCACGCGGAACTCGTGCTGACCGGGATCCACATCGGCCACTACGGCCTCGACCTGGAGTCTCGCACCACGCTGGCCGCATTGTGTCGCCAGCTGCTGGAGGAAGTGCCGGGCGTGCGTTTCCGGCTCGGCTCGATCGAGGCCACCGAGATCGACGACGGGCTCGTCGAGTCGTTCATCGCCTCGGACGGACTGCTCGCGCCCCACCTGCACGTACCGCTGCAGAGTGGGAGCAACGCAGTGCTTCGACGGATGCGTCGCTGGTACACTCGCGAGCAGTATCGCTGCCGCGTTCTCGAGATCGCGGATCGCGTCCAGCCCTTGGGACTCGGGGCCGACATCATTGCGGGCTTCCCGGGAGAGACCGACTCCGACCACGCCGAGACCCGGGCTCTCGTCGAAGAGCTGCCATACACATACCTGCACGTATTCCCGTACTCGGTGCGGGAGGGGACCCACGCCGCCAGGTTCTCCGATTCAGTGGCGGCACATGTTGCGGCCGAGCGATCGCGCGAGCTCCGTGAGATCGGAGTCGACAAGGGCAGGTCGTACGCTGGAACGCGAACGGGAGAGGAAGCGCTCGTGGCGGTCGAGACGGCAAACAGCGGCCTCACCGGAGACTATCTCCGCGTACGTGTCCACGGGGCGACCAAACCGGGCCGGCTCGTCCGTGCCCGGCTTTCGGGAGGCGCGTCGGACCTGACCGCAGTCGCCGGGGCCACGGGCCGGGCGGCGCTGCCCGTGCTGGCCGCGACTATCCAGGGATTGTCAGCGACCTTGTAGGGTCCCGTCTCAGGAACTCAGCTGCCATTCGAGGGCCAGCTACCACCACCACCCGAGATCCCGCCGCGATCTGCAACGGTTGCAGGGCCATACGACACCGTTCAGGCCCGCTACCGTTGCGCTAGCCGCGTGTGTCAAGCTCCTCCTCCCATTCGAACCTGGCGATCATCCCTTCAAATCAACGGTTTCGAGCCGGTCGGTGTCCCGTCTGAGCGATTCTCCGGGCCTGAGTGTGGGCTGGCCCGGCTCCTGCCACGAGTAGCCTCGCGATCGTGCGCACGTGAGCCAATCGAAGCGGCGCGGTCACCTTTAGCAGGGTTCTTCAGCAACCTGTCAGGACCAGGAGGATCCGATGATCAGAGAATCGCTCTCGATAGCAGCTCGTTCGCTGCGATGGAGCATCGCGCTGGCGTTCGTCTCACTGACTGCAGTGCAGAGCCCGGCACGCGCCCAGGACATCTCGGAGTCTCTGAGCAGCCTGAACGAGGAAAACGGGAAGCTGTACATCGGCCCGCTGTCGACCGGGCTCGCGGCAGCACTCAACTCCGGGTTCTATCACACGGCCGAGGTCCATGGCGTACTGGGCTTCGATGCCGGCTTCCGGGTGATGGGCTCATTCGTGCCCGACGACCTGGACACCTTCGCCCCGGTCCTTCCCGACTCGGTCGAGATCGAAGGCAGGACGATCTTCGATCCGTACGCCCCGGCTAACGGTGCGCCCCTGCTGTCTCCCACCGTGACGGGGAAGGGCGACGGCGTCCTTCTCGTGCCGCAGGGTGAGTTCAGGGATTCTGTCATCGCGCTGGGCGAGAACCCTGCCGACTACGACATTCGGTTCCCGCAGGGCTTCGACATTCCGATTGCCCCCTACGCTGCGATTCAGGGCGCGCTAGGCATTCCGTTTGGGACAGAGCTGGTCCTTCGATTCATCCCCAGCTTCACGCCGAGCGACGACGTGGGCTCGATAAGCATGTTCGGCGGCGCGATCAAGCACTCGCTGGACCAGTGGTTCTCCGACGACCCACCCCTGCATGTGGCCGTGGCGTTCGGGTTCCAGCACTTCAAGGTCGGCGATTACCTTGACGCGAATTCGACACAGTTCTCCCTGATCGCGAGCAAGAAGCTGTCGGTGATCACTCTGTACGGGGCGGGGACGCTCGAGAGCGCGAACCTGGACATCTCATATGAATTCGAGCCAGACATCATCGCCGACATCCCGATCGAGCTCCAGAAGATCGAGTTCACCCAGGAAACGCCGAACGAGGCGACGCTCAAGCTGGGTGCAACGCTTGCTTTCGGACCGGTCGGACTCAACGCGGAGTATACGGTAGCTTCGCGTGACGTATTCACTGCCGCGCTTATCTTCGGCACGTTCTGATCGCGGGGTGAAGACGGGCCGTCTGCAGCAGGGGCCGGACCGCTGGTCGCCCCGCCCCTCAGGTTTGTAACTTGTCAGGGTTCTCTGGCAGGGTTCTTCAGCAACCTGTTCATCCTTCGCGTTGGATTCCGCCCATTGGTTGGAGGCCACGATGAGAGCCATGGTCCTCGATCGGATCGCTCCGGTGGTCGAAAGGCCCCTGCGCCTGCTCGAGCTTCCCGATCCCGAGCCGGGTCCCGGAGAGATTCGTGTTCGGGTGCGCACCTGCGGTGTATGCCGCACGGACCTGCATGTCATCGAGGGCGACCTGCCCGAGCACACCCTGCCTATCATTCCCGGGCACCAAGTGGTGGGGGAGGTGGACTCGCTCGGCCCCGGCGCCCGCGCGTTCGCGCCAGGCGACCGCGTCGGGATCGCGTGGCTGCGAGGCACGTGCGGTGACTGCGTCTATTGTCGCCGCGGAGAAGAGAACCTGTGCCCGGATTCCCGCTACACGGGATACCACGAGCACGGGGGATACGCCGAATTGGCTGTCGTACGGGAAGATTTCGCGTATCCGATCCCGGACGGATTCGACGACCTGCAGGCGGCGCCGTTGCTGTGCGCCGGCATCATCGGATACCGGGCCCTCGAGCGGGCGGACGTTCCACCGGGGGGAAGGCTGGCTCTGTACGGATTCGGTTCATCCGCGAGCGTGGTGATCCAGATTGCGCTGCAGCGCGGCCACGAAGTTCACGTCGTGACCCGCGGTGAGAGTCACCGTCGGCTGGCCCGGAACATGGGCGCGCAGTGGGTCGGCGGACCCGGGGAGTCGCCGCCCGTCGAGATGGACAGCGCGATCATCTTTGCTCCCGCGGGAGAGATCGTGCCCGATGCGCTCGCGTCACTCGGCAAGGGCGGTACCGTCGCCATGGCCGGCATCTACATGACGCCCGTGCCGGAGTTGGATTACGAGGCACACCTGTTCCACGAGAAGAACCTGAGGAGCGTGGAATCCAATACGCGTGAGGACGGGAGGGGGTTGTTGAGGGAGGCCGCGGAGGTGCCCGTGCGCGCCCGGGTCACTCCGTTCCCACTCGAGGAAGCGAACGAGGCACTGGTCCACCTGAAGAACGATGAGATCGACGGAAGCGCCGTTCTAGTCGTGGGCTGAATGCGCGTTCGAGTGCCGGAAGTCAGCAACCTGGACTGACGCGACTGACGTGCCGCCCGGAGCTTATTGTCGGCCTGCTGCCAGCCGATTCACGAGCCGTGTGGCGCCCGGGAATTGACGAGAGGTTGATTCCGGGCGTCAGAGTTGTATCATTATGGCCTCGATCGTAGCATCGACCGTGAGGCGGTCGTGATCGAGCCGACCCGCGGCTCCGCCGGGGATCTCCCTCAGGACCGTCGGGTTTCAACGTGTAGCCCCATGCCGCTTCTGTTTCGATCCTCATGATCGCGGCGGCGGACGGTGTGGCTGTTTTGTATCCTTTGACCTGCCGGCATCCGTGCAGGTCGATCAGCAAAGAACGGAATTGAAGTGACGAACGAAGCAACCCTCGGGGTGCTGGAAGTCCTCGGCGGAAAGTCGGGATTCATCCGGCGGAAGCACGCGAGCTATACGCCAAGCGACGACGACATCTACGTCGGCCAGCGACTGATTCACAAGCACAAGCTGCGCTCGGGCGACGAGATCACCGGCGAAGTCGGCAAGCCGCCGGGCAACGGAAAGAGTCCGCCGCTGAAGAGCGTGTACACCGTCAACGCCGTCCCCGTCGAGGAGTTGGGTCATCGCCGAGACTTCAAGCGCCTCTCCGCGCAGCATCCGAGGGAACAGCTCAAGCTCGAATGCGGCCTTGAGCGGCTGGGCTCTCCCGATCCGACGAATCGGATCATCGACCTGTTCTGCCCGCTCGGGAAGGGACAGCGTGCGATGATCGTGTCGCCTTCCAAGGCGGGGAAGACGATGGTCCTGCAGGCGATCGCCGAGGGCATCGTGAAGAATTATCCCGAATCCTCGGTCTTGATCCTCCTGGTCGACGAGCGTCCGGAGGAAGTGACCGAGATGGAGGGATGCGGCTACGGCGAAGTAGTCGCCTCCAGTTTCGACTACCCGGCCGAGCGCCACGTACAGGTCGCCAGGATCACGCTCGAGCGTGCCCGCCGGCGGGCGGAGATGGGGCAGGACGTCGTGATCATCCTCGACTCCATCACCCGTCTCGCGCGTGCCTACAACACGGTCGAAGAAGGTACCGGACGCACTCTGTCCGGGGGCCTGGATGCAAATTCACTCGAGAAACCGAAGCGTTTCCTCGGTAGCGCCCGCTACATCGATCCGGCCGAGGGTGGTGGCTCGCTCACGATCATCGCCACGGCCCTGGTGGATACGGGCTCCCGCATGGATCAGGTGATCTTCGAGGAGTTCAAGGGCACGGGGAACAGCGAGCTGGTACTGAGCCGCGACCTGGCGGACCGGCGTATCTATCCGGCGATCGACTTGAATGCGAGCGCGACCCGACGCGAAGAGTTTCTGCTCTCGGACGCGGCGCTCACGGCCTCGCACGCCATGCGGCGCGAGCTAAGCGGACTATCCGATGTGGACGCCATGAGCGAGGTGCTCGGGATCATGCGACGTACTCCCAACAACGCCGCGCTCCTCGACAAGATCGCGGCACGCATCTAGCATGCCCACCGACACGAGGCTTCCAGCACGAATCGCTGGCCTCGAGGGCCTCGCGAACAACCTGTGGTGGACGTGGCATCAGGAGGCGCGGACTGTATTTCGGCGCCTGGATCACACGCTGTGGGCACTGTCCGGTAAGAACGCGGTCGAAGTGCTGCGACGTGTCGACGCGAATCGGCTCGAGGAAGCGGCGCGAGATCCCGTATTCCTCCGCGAGTACGATGCCGTGATCGCGGAGCTCAACGCGGTGCTCGAGGAACGGCGCAGCTGGTTTCGCGACACCTACGGCGATCTCGCTTCGAACGGGATCGCCTATTTCTGCACCGAATTCGGGGTGCACGCATCGATTCCGATCTATTCGGGTGGCCTCGGAATCCTGGCGGGCGATCACTTCAAGGAAGCGAGCGACCTGGGCATTCCGCTGGTCGGCGTCGGGCTGTTCTACCAGAAGGGCTACTTCCGCCAGCGGATGACCGAGGACGGCCGCCAGATCGCGATCGCCGAGCCGTTCGACCCGGACTCGATGGCCATCCGGAAGGTGTGGGGAAACGGGGAGGATGGTGCGCACGCCAGCGTGACGCTGGACGGGCGCACGGTCCACCTCGGGGTGTGGGAGATGTTGATCGGCCGTTCGTCGATCTATCTCGTCGACACTGACATCGAGCTCAACGATCCCGAGGACCGCGAGCTGTCGTACCAGCTGTACGCCGGTGACAACGAGATGCGTCTGCGGCAGGAGATCGTTCTCGGCATTGGGGGTGTTCGGGTGCTGCGGGCGCTCGGCATCCACCCCGAGGTGTGGCACGCGAACGAGGGCCACGCCGCGTTCATGACCCTCGAGCGATTCCGCGAGTACGTGGAGGAGGGTCTCTCAGCAGATGAAGCACAGCGCCGGGTCACCGAGACCACCTTGTTCACGACGCACACTCCGGTCGCCGCTGGGCACGACGCGTTCTCGCTCGACCGGATGGACCGCTACTTCAAACACTACCTGGACCGGCTCGGCCTGTCCCCGGAAGAGCTGTTCGCCCTCGGCCGGCACCCGCATGACGATGGGCGCTTCCACATGTCCACTCTGGCGATTCGAATGTCGGACAGTCGCAACGGGGTGAGCGAGAGGCACGGCCAGGTGGCCCGCCGCATGTGGCGATCAATGTGGCCGGAGGTGGAGAGCGACGACGATGTGCCGATCGGACACGTAACGAACGGTATTCATGTGCCGTCCTGGGTCTCGCCACCGTTCCGGGATCTGTACGATCGATACCTGGGGCCCGACTGGGAGCTGCAGCGCGACGATCCCGCGCTATGGGAGAGGGCGCTGGACCTGCCCGATCACCTCGTGTGGGAGGCGCACAAGACCTGCCGTGGTCGCCTGTTCAGCGAGCTTCGCATGCGGGCGAGGGGCCGGTGGACGGACGGGGAGTCGGCTCCGAGCCAGGTCGTTGCTTCTGGCACGCTGCTCGATCCGAAGGCGCTCACGATTGGCTTTGCCCGGCGGTTCGCCGCCTACAAGCGTGCCACCCTCCTGTTCCACGACCTCGATCGCCTCAAGGAAATGCTGCTCGACCCGTGGAGGCCGGTTCAGGTCGTGCTCGCGGGCAAGGCTCACCCGGCGGACGAGCCCGGCCAGGCGCTGCTTGCCGAAGTGTACCGCATGGCTTCCGACCCTGGGTTTGCCGGCCGGATCGCGTTCGTGGAGGACTACGAAATGAACGTGGCGCGCGATCTCGTTTCGGGCGTGGACGTATGGCTCAACACGCCTCGTCCCCCGATGGAGGCGAGCGGCACGAGCGGCCAGAAGGCGGCGATCAACGGCGTGCCGAACCTGTCTACGCTCGACGGCTGGTGGGCGGAGGGCTTCACGCGCCTGAACGGATGGGCGATCGGCGAGGATCTCGGGGGCGAGACTCCCGAGGACTGGGCCGCGGCAGACGCGGCAGACGCTGAGTCGCTCTACCGGGTGATCGAGGAAGAGGTACGGCCGCTCTACTACACGCGCGACGCCGACGGCGTACCTCGTGGCTGGGTGCGCACGATGAAGCAGGCGATTCGCACGGGCGGTGCCCGGTTCACGGCACGACGAATGCTGAAGGACTACACAGAGCGGTATTACGTTCCGGCGGCCAAGCGGGCCCGGGGAGTCGAGAAGGCAGGCTAGCGACGGGCCGTAGGCCGTTCCACGCCGTCAGTCCGACGGGCCGGATTCCGTTTCTTTCGCGATCCTGTCACGGATCCGGCTCTCCGTCCGTCTGGCGAAATTGACGATGCGCCACGCCGTGGCCTCGAGGAGCCGCAGCTCCCGACGGTCCGGTTCGGCTCGCTTCAGGATACGGCGGTAGCTTCGCATCTTGGTCGTCGGCTCGACGCCGCGGAAGATCCCCAGCGTTTCCATCGCCTGTTCCCACACCCCGAAGAACTCCTCCATTTCGGCCGCAGTAGCGGGAGGCGCCTGATCGCGCAGCTTGCCCGACAGGTCACGCTCCTCGAGGTCGAACGCGCGTCGCACGGCCCGCCGGATCTCGTACAGCACGATCATCGCGGCGTGCCCCAGGTTGAGGCTCGGGTGCTCGGGGCTCGTAGGGATGCAGATCGCCTCGTGGCACCTGTCGAGGATTTCGTTCGGTAGGCCCTTGTCCTCGCGCCCGAACACCAAGGCGATGTCGCCTTCAGCGCTTCGGGAGACGAGTTCTTCGGCGCCCCGATCGGGCTCGCTCCACACCTGGCGGCTCGCCCTGCGCCGTGCGGTTGTCGCGACCACCCGGATCACGTCGGAGACTGCGGAGTCGAAATCGTCAAACAGCTCCGTGGCCTCGACGATCTCATGCGTGTCGTGAGCGATCCCCGTGATGCGGTAGGCGTTGAACAGGGCGGGGGATACGAGCCGCAGCCGTGTGAGGCCCATGTTCTTCATTGCGCGAACGACGAGCGCGATGTTCACGAGGTCCTGCGGCTGGTAGAGCACGACGACGAAACGGGCCAGTGCCTCTCGGCCGGTCGCCGCGTCGATCGCGCTCGGTGGGTCGCCAGTTCCAGGTGTCACGTCGTCGGGACCGTCACTCCTCGTTGGCGCGTCTCGCCTCGAGGTCAGGGGATCCCTTGAACTTGCGTCCCTTGCGCGGCCTGAGTGCGGGGTACCCCGTCTCTCCACATTTCGGGCACGTTTCCGTATAAGCGCTGATGTCGGCGCCGCACACGGCACAGCCGACGTGTTCTTCGCCGGTGTCATAGGAGAGGGCCAGCCCGCATTTCTGGCAGGTCTGGTCGAACTGGCCCAGCTCGTTGCCGCACTCGGGACACGTGGAAACTTTCGTCACGCTGTCGCTCCTGACTCCAGTGAGTGGCCGGCCTTCCGGGCCGGCCGGGGAGACGCGCAAAGCTACATGCGGCGGCCCGTCTCGTGCCAGTACACGGGAGCCTGTGCTGGCGCGCCGGCACCGCTGCGGATATCGTTGGCCGCCGTGAGACCAAGGTACACGAGCCCGGAGCGCGAGCACTTGAGCACTGCAGGGACCCGCGAGGACCTTACATTCGCGGACGGCGTGAATCAGCCGGTGACGTACAAGAAACTCGGACCGAAGGTCTGGATCATGGCCGGCATCATGGTGCTGACCGCGATCGTCACCCTGGTGCTCATCCTCCAGGAGTTCTCGTCGAATAGCTACCTGTACCTGCTCTTCTATGCCATCCCTGCCAACAGCGCCGTGTCCGTGTTTCCCCACGAGCCCGTCGTTATCTACTTCGGCTCCAACGGGAACATATGGTACACGGCAGTGGCGGCGAGCATCGGTACCTTGATCGCGGGTTTCCTCGATCACTCGGTGTTCGTGCCGGTGGCGAACCTCCAGTCTCTGAGCGGCTACAAGGACAAGGCCTGGTATCAGAAGCTCGCCCGGCTCTTCATGCGCTATCCGTTTCTCGTCATCGTCGTGACCGGTTTCACTCCCGTTCCGTTCTTCCCGTTCAAGTTCCTCGCCTTCTCGGTTCACTATCCTCTCTGGAAGTACCTGAGCGCGCTGCTGACGGGACGTTTCCCGAGATACGTGATGCTGGCCTGGGTCGGAAGCCTGTTCGACATCCCCACCTGGGCGCTGTTCGCGTTCTTCGGCGTCGTGATTGCGGTCTATTCCATCAAGGCCATCCCGAAGGCTGTATCCCACATACGGCGGAGCCGGGGCCGCGCGCCGATCGCGCCGATCCCGAGCCCGGTGGTCGACGAGGGGAACGAATAGGTCGCTTCAGGGGTCTGAGGCGTCCGTGTGGAATAGTCCGGGCGGTGGATTCATCCTTGTTCAGGGCCCGTTTCCGGGCCAGATTGTCATTTTTCGTGTTTGAAGCAGACTCCCAGGGGAGAAGTGCATGAATATATCCGGAGCCATGGCGACCAGAATGGTGGCACGTGGTTTTTACAACAAGCTGCAGAACAAGCCGCTGTCAATCTCGTTCGAGATCACCCACAGCTGCACGGCCAATTGCTGGCACTGCAACTGGGGTGGCCCGATCAAGGAGACACGACTGTCAGCGGACGAGTACGCGGCGATCCAGAAAGATCTGCGGCCCGTCGTCTCACACGTCTCCGGCGGTGAGCCGCTGGCGCGCGGCGACGTGTACGAGATCGTCGAAAAACTCGCGAACCCTGGTCGCCTGCCGTTCTTGATCGTTGTGAGCAACGCCTCGAACCTCAACGAGGAGAGGTTCCGGAAGCTGCAGAACGCGGGGATGGATCAGTTGTCGGTCTCGCTGGACTTTCCGGACGAGAGGCATGACGAGTTCCGCCGGATTCCGGGCCTGTTCGACAAAATGTCGAGGACCTTGCCCGAGCTCGCTCGAAACTCGGAGAAGGACGACATCCTGCTCAACGTCTGTATCACGAACTGGAACTACCAGGACCTCCCGGGGCTCGTGAAGCGGGCCAAGGAATGGGGCCTGCCGATCAACTTCTCTGTCTACAGCCACCTGCGCGTGCAGGACCGCACGGGCCTCGTGGACGGCAACGGCGGCGGGGACCTCCTCGCGCAGAAGATCGAGGAAGTGATCGACCTGAGGAACCAGGGTTATCCGGTCTACACCTCGCCGCGGGTGCTGTGGAAGTTCCACCGGTTCATGACCCAGGGTGGGCTCCCGGGGTGCCAGGCGGGACGGAAGTTCCTGGTCATCAACCCGGACGGGCGCATGACGCCGTGCGCGATGGTCATGGCGTATTTTGACAAGCAGGAAGACATGCTGGAGAACTTCACAAAGCAGAACACATGCGAGGCCTGCTACATTTCGACACGGGCCAACACCGAGAAGACTTTCATGGATTTCGTTCAGGACAACGGGCCGATCCTGAAGAAAATGCTGCAGCCTTGGAAGTGGGGGACCTGAGCCAGACCGGGAAAATCCGCTTCGAGGTAGTCTGAAGCCGTCGGGTCACGAGCCCGGCGGCTTTTTCTCGCCCTGCGGCACCGAATGAAGGAAGGAATAGGGGAGGAGTGTTCACGACCCTTGCAAGGAATTCCCACTATCCCACTTTTGGTCAAGGGTGCTTTCGGCAGCATGCACGCGAGCACCGAAAGTCTCCCGCTCAGCAGGATACACGACCGGTACGAAGGCGACTCTGGACAGCCCGAATCCAGTTGACGAAACCGCTTCGCGGGGGTAGAATCGGGACGCATGCGGGGCCAGCCTTCGGGCGGCTCCGTTTTGTGCCTACGCGGGCATAGCTCAGCTGGTAGAGCGCAACCTTGCCAAGGTTGAGGTCGCCGGTTCGAATCCGGTTGCCCGCTTGCAGTAATGGGTAACCAGGGGCGGTAGCTCAGCTGGCTAGAGCGCTGCGTTCACATCGCAGAAGTCGGGGGTTCGAGTCCCTCCCGCCCCATTTGGCCCGGTTCTCTCCTTCGCGAGCTTGTCCTCGCTTCGCTGCGGAGACCAGCTCCGGAGAGCCCGAGCCCAAATGGACGGTTGCGGGCGTAGCTCAGTGGTCCTCTCGCTGCGCTCGAGGAAGGTCGCGACTGCGTCGCGACAGGGTAGACTTTGCGGGCGTAGCTCAGTTGGTAGAGCGTCAGCTTCCCAAGCTGAAGGTCGCCGGTTCGAGACCGGTCGCCCGCTTCGACTCCGCGGTCTTTTCGTCGAGGACAAGTGGGGTTAACAACGAAGAGAACATTGCGGGCGTAGCTCAATTGGCAGAGCGTCAGCCTTCCAAGCTGAAGGTCGCCGGTTCGACCCCGGTCGCCCGCTTTGATACAAGATCAAGCCACATTGTGAGTTACGGTGTGGCTTCTTCTTTGTCCTTGCGCTATCGCTTCCGTGATGTGACATTAATCGTGTCGTTAGCCTGAATTCTTCCCCTGCTGGAGGGTTCTCATGGCACGCAACGGCACGAAGTCACGCCTCTTCCGGCGCGGCACCAGGTGGTGGGCCGACCTCAGGGCGTTCCGCGACGTTGGCGGGAAACGCGAACCCCTTGTTGCTTCCGGCGAGACCGTGGCCACCACGGATCGCGTGGTCGCCGAGACGCTACTTGCTGATCGCCTCAGGGAACTTCAGGAGCGACGCAGGAACAGGACGCTTCTCGGCTATGAACAGGCTGCCTCGCTCGCCGAGTATGCGGCTGAACACCTGAAGATGAAGGCCCGCTCGGGCCGCTTCACGGAACGCTGGCTACAGCTATCCGAACACCACCTTCGCCGGGCCGTCGAGTTCTTCGGTTCAGGCCGCCCGTTGCCCTCAATAGCAGTCCGAGACGTGCAGGCTTACACGAACCACCTGCTGAATATGCCATCGCCACGCGGCGGCACACTGAGTCCAGGCACCGTCCGCGCACACTTGAATAGCCTGTCCAACCTCTACCGCCGCGCACAGTCGGAAAGCCTCGTGACGCCTGGTTACAACCCCGTTGCTGCGATGATGGACAAGCCTCAGCAGTCGCGTCGAGAGGCGAAGTGGCTTGAGGTCCACGAAGCGGCACTGCTCTTGGAGTATGCTAGGCGCTACCGCCCCAGCGAGATCAGCGCCAAGCTGAGTCCCGTTCATGGTGGAGTGATGTATCCGCTTCTAGCCACGTTCCTGCTTACTGGTGGTCGCCTTAACGAGGTCTTGGGATTGGAAGTGGGCAACGTGAGCTTCGACCGACAGATCGTGACCTTCCGGCCCAACCGCTGGCGCAGGCTGAAGACCAAGGGCGCACCCCGTGTCGTACCACTGTTCCCGCAGCTTGAGGATATCCTGCGCACCTACGTGTTCGAGCGGGACGAACCGATGGCGGAGGGCCTGATGTTTCCGTCGCCGAGGACCGGCGGAATCATCCACGACGTGCGGAAGGCGCTGGACGCGATTGCCGTTCATGCCGGTTGGAAGGCAGGCGAGATTCGGCCAAAGATGTTCCGCCACACCTACTGCGCTGCTCGCCTCCAGACTCTCGACCACGGCGCTCCGATCTCTCCGTTCACCGTTGCCAGGGAGCTAGGCCATGGCGGGACTAGCCTGGTTGAGCGTGTGTACGGCCATCTAGGCACCGTGCGACACCGAAGCGAAGTGGTGGAGTACAGGGTTGAGAACCACCGCGACACGCTTGGCGAGAGGCTTGAGGCGCTCGACTGACACCGCCTCGCAGAGCCTCTTCAACGTGCTTTCACGTCGCATCCCAGCGAAGGGCCGAAGCCCCCCCGAGGGGGCCGTCTTCCTGAGACAGTGAACCTAGTCCCTCAAATATCTCAGGAGGATTGAGGAAAGAACTGAGGTTATTCATGGATAGGTCAGCAGGTACTGAGGAATGACCTGAGGCTATTGGCGGATTGGTC
>Ga0255058_10000045_pt1 | contig 69965 bp, 110 predicted proteins | sample Cases_109_9_MG_FD_188637 | JGI IMG/M metagenome (GOLD analysis project Ga0255058, IMG submission 188637) | Seawater microbial communities from Amundsen Gulf, Northwest Territories, Canada - Cases_109_9 | ecosystem: Environmental > Aquatic > Marine > Gulf | place: Canada: Northwest Territories...
CTCAAGGCTGACGGCCCAGAGCACACAATCATCCTAATGGAGGACTAGGACAGACCGGCCCCTCATTTCCCCACCCTCATCGAGGCCCTCAGGATCGCTCCTGGGGGCCTTTAGTTTTGCGGGGAGGTTAGGCCCCACGGATCCTCCCCGGAGCCGTTAGAACAGCTGCAGGAGCCCTCCCTGGGCTGGCCTTTACTTTCCGGAGACCGGCCCCTAAGATGTGGGAGGCCGGAGGACCCCAGAATTGGAGAATGGGCCATGAAAAATTTTACAGTCTCAAACCAACAGGGAGTGAAATGGATCTCAAGGAATTGATGCGCCTGTGCTACAATGCAGGATTTGAGGATGTGGACGGATTCCAAGCTTGGTGGGATGAGCTTGGGGAGGACCGCCATGACGACTTCGTCAGAGATGGGGCAAACCCTGAGATGTTGGATGTAATGAGGGGGTTGCTCCGGACCCTCAACACCGTCATCGAGACAGCCAATGAAAGTGGACTCGACTTTGTCAAGGGTGATGTGATGAAGTGGGGAGCCATGGCCAGTGAGCTGATCCAGAAACTGGAGAGCTAACCATGAAGCGCATTTACAAGTATCCATTCACCATCGAGGCCCCCACAACGGTGGTGCTGAAGGTGGGGGCTGAGGTCCTCAAGGCTGGAGTCCAAAACGGGAACCCTGTCATGTGGGCCTTGGTCGATCCTGCTGCTGCGGATGAGACGTGGACCTTTGATGTCTACGCCACGGGAGGGGAGATTGACGACGCAGTGGATTCTGTCAGCTATGTGGACACGATCTTTTTGGATAATGGACTTGTGTTCCATATCTTTGTAGCGTGATGTGGGGCCGGTTCCTCTGCTGGGTTGGCTTCCACGACTACACGAGCAACGTGGCTGAGGGTATCGAGCCGGATCATGAGAAGATGAAGAAGGACCCTGTGGGGTATTTTTTTGAGTTCAGTCGGCAATGGTGCCGGCGCTGTAAGCATGACTGGGAGGGCAACCGAAATGTTTGAGTACAAGGAGATCCAAATCACAATCCGCTTGCCGGACGATATTGCTGAGCAAGCCATCAAGGTCGAGCAAGATGACCCTGACTTCCTGAGCCGTGTGGTCCTGTATGGATTGACCAGACGGTCCATCTATCACCAGCTGCGAGATCATGGTAGATCCAAGTGGGCCGGAGAATGAGCTACTATGACTACAAGCAGTCAGTGTACATCGAGTTGAAGCAATATCCATTCTACGCTTTGGTCATGGCTGCGATGCGACAGGCCGATACCGACAACTTGGCGATGCTGGAAAGCTGCTGGCCGGAGACCTGGGCTGAGCTACAAGCTCGATACAATGCGCCTGGTGGATTGCTTGAGGGAGAGGAGCCTCCAAAGCCCACGTGTGGTCACTCGATGCCCCAAGAGGACCGGGATGCGTTTGGGATCAAGACTTGGGACCCACACTGCGCACGCGAGCCAGACCATCCAGGTGACCACGCCATCTCCCAGGAAGGCGTGTCTTGGAGCAACGATGAGGGCTGATGGCAAGACGGAGTATCTGTGCTCCAAATGCGGGTGGTCCCAGAGCTTTGGATTCCCCAAGGGCCAGAGGCCCCTGCGCCGCTGGCTCCTCGACTGTAGGCGCTGTGGGGGCAAGCGCTGGTTCCATCCAAGGCTGAGGCCCTTGACTGGCGACTATCGGTGAGAGGGCTCCGGAGGGGCCTGCAGGAGCCGTGGGGGATTCAGGGGTCACTAGACTACCTTGGTACCCCACGAACACGCTTAGACAACGAATGAGCAGCCTTAAAAACGATCCTAGCACAGTCAAATACCGTATAACAGTGGGTCGAGCCGAGAACGGCTGGATCTGTGTGGGGATCCAAGATGGCCGATCATGGGCCTCAGACATGTTCAGAATCGAGGACCTGGATGGGGCAGTGGAGCAATTGGGGAGGAGACTTGGCAAGACGGCAAAAGTGCCAAAGGGCACAGGGAGGTTTGGCGATGTGGAATAGAATCTGGAACTGGATTGAATTGGTCCTGATGATCGTGGGGTTCATATACACCGTGGCCGTCTTGGCTGCTGGCTTCGTATTGCTGGTGCCCATCTTCATTTTGTTCGAGCGGAGGAGCAAGCCCAGAGAGGTCCCATCAGACGATGGCTGGCACAAGGACAAAATCGAGCCACAGGACAGGTACCCAGGATGAGGTGCGTGGCTCCCAGGATCCCTGGCGTCCATGAGGAGATGTTGGCCCAGGACCAAGATGAATACCTGACGGTGTGCGTTGGGTTGATCCCATATGTGGACGGAGCCATTGGCGCTGTCACTCGATGGCGTCTGACAGATGAGGAGAAGCAACGCATCATGGAGGGTGAGGATCTGTACCTCAATCTCTTGACCCAAGGTGGAGGAATGCAGCCAGTGCGGCTGGAGGTGGGGCCGGTCCCTGACGACTGGCATATCAAAAGGTAGGCAAAAGATGGACAGCAATTTACCACCAGGAGTTAGCATTGGAGATCTGCCAGGCAACCGGCCTGATGATGAGGCTTGGGATGAGTTCCACGAATGGGTGGATGAGCAAACTGAGGACAAGGGCCTGAGCCCACAAGAGGCCAGGGAGATTTGGTCCAACGGAATGAACGCCAAAAAGCTGATGAGCTTGGACCAGTGGGCACAGGTGATCAACCAGTGGGCAGTGACCAAGGGCTGGAATGAGCAGATGCCCTCACAGGGCGAATGGATCGCTCTGGCGCACAGCGAGCTATCTGAGGCGCTGGAGGCCCATCGAGATGGGACCGGCGTGGGACTGGTGTTCGTGGATGGAAAGCCTGAGGGCGTGGCGGTTGAGTATGCCGATTGTATCATCCGGATCCTCCACTGGTTCGCCAGACATGACCTCTCTCCCAACGACATCGTTGACGCCAAGATGGTCTACAATGATGGCCGTCCATACAAGCATGGAGGAAAGGCGCTGTGAGCGAGGCTCAATTTGATCCGCAGTGGCCAGCGCCCAAGCACGAGATCCGCTGCGATGAATATCATGCCCACACTCGCATTGGAATCAAGTACACGGCTGAGGGCCGGTGCTGTACGTCTGACTGCCCCGGTTGTCGATGGGAGAGGACCCTTGAGATGATCGACATCACCTGTATCTGTACGCACACAGGGCGTGAGATCGAATACATGAATGTCGATTCCAATTGCTTCGTTCATGGGCGCTGGAATCCAGATACAGTCAAGCGATTGTCCAGGCGTCTCCAAATCCTGTACGAGTGGCACAGGGCTGGCTACTTCGGCAGCAAAGAGGCATCTGCGGATTGGTGGTTCAAAAAACTGGGGGTTTGAGATGGAGGAGCTTGCGATCATGAAGGGCCTGTGCTACCGGCTCGATACCTCTGATGCCTTCATCATCCGGGAGATGGGCACGTATGGGCCGTTGATCCTCGATACTGAGGATGTGGTCCTTGACGTTGGCGCCAACATCGGAGCATTTGCGGTCCTCCGGGCACCACACTGTCGGCAGGTCATCTGTATCGAGCCAGAATCTGACAACCTGAGGGTTCTGAGGGCCAACGTCAAGACCAAGGGAGGCCCAGGTGTCCATGGGGAGCGGAGAATTGTGGAGGGTGCGGTCGTTTCCAATAGCTGGACAGAGGATGAGGTGCCCCTGTATGTCAACAGGAAGCAAGGCAAGGCCATCCACTCGCTGGAGCCAACCAAGGGCCGTGTGATCCAGATGGTCCCAGCCCTCCGATTTGAGGACATGCTGGCCTTGGCTCCGGGAGCGACAGCCCTGAAGTGCGACATCGAGGGGTGGGAGCATTTCTTGCCGTGGAACGATCTCTTTGAGACGGAGATCCGCAAGCTGGCCATGGAGCTTCACCTCACCGGCCCAGGCCATCGAGAATTGGCCTATGCTACGGTCATCGCCATCGAGAGGGCTGGGTTCATATCAGTAGCAAAACCGCCAGATATGAGCGCACGAGTGACCACCCTGGGATTCTGGAAACGATGATCTATCTGACCAAGGGTGAGAGGCTCTGGATTTGGGGGCGTCGATGGGGCAAGAGCCGGGAGGACATGGCGTCAATTTACAGCGTCAGTGGAGCAACCATCTCGACTTGGTTCAAAGGGTTCGCCCACAATGACTCTGAGGTCCCAGAGGTAGCTCTCAAGGAGCCGATTCAGAAATGGGAAATGATGACGGTTGCTAGACGTAGGATGGGGCTGTCCATTCAAGCTCTCGCATCCGAGCAAGGAATCTCACACGTCACCCTCATTCGGAGGGAGAGAGGAGAAGGCAATTGGCGAGCCAGTTGGGACTGGTGGACAGGCAAGGTCCCGGCACCGATAGGAGGCAAAATATGACAAGCGTTGGAGAGGACTTTCCCAGGCAGGTCCAGAGGGTTTGGGAACTGCGCGAGCAGTACGTGGCGCTGCCTGAGGGAGTGGGCGCGTATGGCGCTCTGGAATTGAAGATGATGCTGGAACGGGCCACTGAGGCCCAAGCGTCTGGAGACATCGTGAGAATCCTCCGGAGCTACTCAGAATTGAGCGAGGCAGAATGATGAAACAAGAATTGGCGAATGTGGAGGAGACTGAAGCGTTCACAGGGGTGGAGGAATGGGTCGTGCTTGTGCTGTTGAGGCTTGGCCCGTTGAGTACTGTTGAGCTACGCAACATCGGTGGTTCGATCTTGCCGCGTGGGATGCCAGGACACTATGTCTTGGCCAAGCTGGAAGACATGGGATTGATCCAAGGTAGGCTTCCAAATCGGGACAGCCCGTTCAGGATCTACAGCATAGTGGAGAATGAAGATGACGATTGACCTGACTGAGGCCGTGAGCTTGGCCAACGAGTTGCTTGAGGACGTGGACAAGCTGAATGTGCGGATCGCTCATGCTTGCGACAACGGGATGTTCATCAATCTGGCGTTGACAGAGCGTGAGTCTGTGATTGGCCCAACCAAGGGCCGGTGCCCCAGAATCAATATGGGGGTTGCCATGGATCCGCGCACCATCTCCGGACCCAGGATTGGCAGCGCCTGATGGGATACTATTTGCTGTCCACGGGGCCACCCAAGGGCAAGGCTGAGGCGTTGAAGAAGGATCATGGTGCCCGCATGGTCTCAGAGAGCGAGGCTGCGTTGGAAGTTGAGACGATGGGCGTCATTTGCGTCGTCTACAACACAGCCTGGGATGCTGCTGGATTTGCGTACAACCTGAAGGAGTTTGCGAGGATGCTCCCAAGGTCTGACGACCAGCGGCCCAGGCGTTGGATGGTGATGGACCGGGAGACGGCTGAAAGGCTCTCTGGCTACAGCTGATCTAAGGCCCCAGGGTGGTTCGGGTAACCTCTCGGACCTCCTGGGGCCTCCACACGTGGGAGAGAGGAAATGAGCATGGTAGAAAGGATGGTAGTGGGGTTCGCTTTTACAGTGGACCGAACGTCTGTGATTTTGATCCGCAAGAACCGGCCTGAGTGGCAGAAAGGCAAACTGAATGGCGTGGGTGGCCATATCGAGCAGGGAGAGCATCCAAACAAGGCCATGGAGCGAGAGTTTGAGGAGGAGACCGGTGTCCACGTCAAGGCATCGAGATGGGAGAGGGTGGTGATGATGGAGGGCAATGATTGGCACGTGACGTTCTTCAAAGCGATTCTGACCAACCTGGATCGCCACCACATCCAGACCATGACAGATGAGGCGGTTGTGGAGGTCCAATGCGACATCCCAGGAGGGATGATCCAAAACCTGTCGTGGCTCCTGCCTTTGTGCCTCGATGAGACAGGCGTCCAAAGGCCCATTCAGGTGAGAGACTTGGGAGTCAAAAATGAAGGCCGATGAGGAGCGGGCAAGACGGATTGCGCAGGGTACTGATGAGCTGAAGAGGAGACAGTTGGAGGACCGGCTTGAGAAGGCTCTGGTGAGTGCGGATTGGAGGACCCTTGCTGGCGTGATTCTCGACCTGTATATGAGGCTGCTGAAGGTGGAGAGATTTGCTGCCGATATGATCGCTGAGCTTGAAGCCAAAAAATGAGTTCATTGGCGGCCCCTGGGATGGGGACGTCACCGATGCGAGCCAGCCAGAAATCAAGGTCAAGGGCAAGCATTACCCGCACCTGAAGACTTTCCAATTTGACGGCCCTGACGGGACCACCGAGCTTGGCATAATTGACCTCGACCGGCCTGAGAAACACATCGTTGGATCCTACCACTTCCGGCTCCACCGCCGGAGCCGTCCAATGAGATTCGCCTACATCTGGGTCCCACTCGTGGACTGATATCGGTATATACGACAACCCAGATTTTGTGATGAGAGTGATTCCTAGACCCAAGACAATATTGCCTGCCAATATCAGGCTATTCCTCTGCGTAGGTACACCGATATTGGTAGCCTATTGAATGACGTATTGACACTCCCAGTACCAATAGGGGATGTAAGTCATTACAGGGCAGGGAGCTACCCATAAAGTACCCCCACGACAGGCCATTTTGGAAAAAAACTTTTTTGTCAAATCGACACTCGTATAACAATATGCCAATAGGTGTGGCGAGTCCTCCCGGAGACCCTTGGTTGTTTAGCGTCAAATGGGGCATGGCTATATCTCTTGTCTGACCATACGAAACCATGTGAAACAGCACCACCACCCAAAAGCAGAAAAATGGCCACTGTCGAGACCGGATTGGAAGGACCTGATTTGGATGCCGATCTGCCCCCAGCGGGCACCTCCATTGGCGAGTGGAGCCCAGGCGGCAAGTCATTCTATGATGGGCTGAGCGACCAGCACAAGTTGGTGGTGGATTTTTACGTCATGGATCCAAGCTCATTCATGGGTGCTTGCTTGTCGGCTGGCTACTCCAAACGCGCCATTTCTGCCATCGCCCATGAGCTCCACCACCAGCCCTCGATGGCCGCTGCCATTGCTGAGAAAATGAATGAGCGCTCAGAGCGCACGATGATCACGCAAGACCGGATCCTGCATGAGCTTGCAATCATCGCTTTCAGTGACCTGCGCAACTACACCATCGACCCCAAAACCGGCTCCATCGAGCTACCTGAGGGCGTGCCTGACTTCGTCATGCGGGCTGTGTCCTCGATCAAGTTCATCGTCACCATCGATGAGGCCGGTCACGAGAGACGGACCCTTGAGTTCAAACTGTGGGATAAGATGGGTGCGCTCCGCATGATGGGACAGCACCTGGCCATGTTCACCGACAAGCTCGATGTGAGGGGTGAACTCGATGTCCGGCAGAAGTGGATTATTGGCGGCAAAGAGATCGTGTTTTAGACAGCATTCAAATGCAGCATTCAGGCACCCAAAAATCGGGCGTGAATCGGAGGGTGAAAATGCAGCATTCAAATGCAGCAATCAGTGCAGTACAAAGCACATTGGAACACTAGTATCTAAGCCGTTTTTGCAGCATCCAGGTGCAGCATTCAGACACATGTAAATCTGGGTGCATTATCACATGTAAAATGCACTGTCCAAATGCAGCATTCAGGCAGGTGAATTTGATGGGTGCATTCACACTGGATTTGGGTGCATTCGACACTGTGCGTGCACGTCAGCTGCATTGTTGGGTGCATTCACACTGATTTTGGGGGTGAATTCAAGTGTTGCAAATGCAGCATTTCAGTGCAGTCAAATCACAGGTGCATTCAATGGGTGCATTACACATGAAAACGACAGCATTCAAATGCAGCAAATGCACTGTCTCAAAGCACATGCAATCAATGGGTGCATTACACATGTACCATCGAGGATCTAAGCCGTTTTTGGGTGCATCCAGTGCAGCATTCAAATGCAGTTGAATTCACTGTCCCAAATGCATGTAATCCCATGGGTGCATTCACATGTGCTTCGACAGCATTCAAATGCAGTCAATATCATGTCAAATGCACTGTCCAAATGGAGGTGATTTCGATGGGTGCAATTACATTGTGGATTTTGGCCGGCATTTTCATCGGGTGGAACGTCCCCCAGCCCACGTATGCACGGCTCGTGCAATCCTGGGTGGTCCGGAAGGTCAAGGGCATCGGCAAATGAAGGGCTTCCTCATCGGTGTCCTCGTGACCGTGGCCCTCGTGGCCCTCGCCATATGGGGGCTGATGGTCCTCACCCAGCCGAGGATGTAGCGCATGGCCGTCTCGATACCCAAGGCAGGTGGGATCATCGCTACAAAGGGCACGTGGTCCCAGGACAAGAATGGCGCCTGGCTAGGCTGTCCCCATACATGTCAGATGTACACACATATTGAACTCGCCAACATTGCGGAGAGCGGAGACGTGACGCCATCATTTGATTGCCCCAACTGTGACTATGATGAACTGGTGACCTTGACTGGCTGGGTCGCACCATCATGAGCACATGTCGATTTGGGGCCAGCCACCAGCAAAAATCCACAATGGAAACACAGTGAAAATCCAGGCCGAAATGGGGCTGCAAATCTGGGCCCCCCAACGATTGAAAATCAACGTAAGCGCTGCGCCTGGATGGCACGAATTTTTTCAGCCCGACCAATCCCGGTTTGCCTTTGCCCTCCGAAAATTTTTCACCATGAGTTGGGCCCGTGTCTGAATTGGAACTGAGACGTTGTACCCACGAGGGCTGCGACTATCCAGATCATATCGAGAACTGCCCAGATTGCTTTGGCTGGGGGTTCGTGGACGGTCGCATAATCATCGCTGCTGAAGTCGAGTCTGCGCGCAGCATGAATTGGACTCGCTGCGATGTCTGTAAGGGATCGCCAGAATGAAAACGTCAGAGCACATCCGCAAGGCATACGAAGCCAAGATGCGGGAGCCTTCCTTCAAGGCCACGCCCAAGCAGGAGATTTTTGCTGAGGCCGTGTTCTCAGGTGAGTATCTGTACCTGGCTCTTGGCGGTGGGATCCGTGGGACCAAGACGTGGGGCACCCTGGCGATGGTATTCTTGCTCTGTCGCATTTTTCCTGGATCTCGATGGGCGATTGTCCGCAAGGACCTTCCCACATTGAGACGGAACACTCTCCCCTCCATCGCAAAGCTCCGGCTCACAGCGGCAGGGTTTGTCGGGGACATCAACCAATCGACTTGGAGCTATATGTGCAATAACGGTTCTGAGATCCTCTTGTTTCCGGAGTCCATCCAGACAGACCCTGACCTCGACCGTTGGAAGGGATTGGAGGTCAATGGCTTCGTGCTTGAGGAGGCCAACGAGATGGCCGAAGCCAGCGCCAACAAGGCCATCGAGCGGGCAGGATCTTGGATCATCCCAGCGACTCCGTTCAATCCCCATCCGAAGCAGCCTCCACCATTCGTATTCTTCACTTTCAACCCGTGTGCGAATTGGCCGCGCCAGTGGTTCTATGAGCCATCGGAGAATGGGACTTTGAAGCCGCCATTTTTCTATCTCCCATCCACCGCTGCCGACAATCCGTACATACCCGATGAGGTGCGAGAGGCTTGGAAGAATCTGCCCCCAGCAGAGTATGAACGGTTCATCGAGGGCTCATGGGAGTTCACGGATGACCCTGACCAGCTGTTCAAGGCCGAATGGATCCTGGCAGCCCGTGGTTTGGAGCAGGTCATGGGGCCGGCACGACTGGGAGTGGACCCCGCACGGTTTGGGGATGATGAGACCACGTTTTGTCGTACCTCCGGCAACAGCTGGATCTCGATGACCTCGCATCCCCAACTCAAACTCGACCGGTGCGCCGATATTGCGATGGCGATGGCCCAAGACCGGCTGGACCCGATCAATGGCGAGGATATACGCATCGACACCGTGGGGCTTGGCGGTGGTGTTGCGGATATAATGACGACCAGGGGCTGGGAAATCATGGAGGTGGTGGCGGGTGCCAAACCCTGGAAACGACGGGAGTCATTCTACAAGTTCAAGAACGTGCGGAGCCAGATGTGGTGGGAGGGGGCAGAGAAGTTCCGCCAAGGTCTCTGTCCATTGCCGGATGAGGTCCCAACAAGGCTGTTCGCGGATCTCACTGCAGCACATTATAAGATAAGCGCTGACCGCACTGTTGAGATCGAGCCCAAGGACGCAATGAAGAAGCGCATTGGCCGGAGCCCTGATTGGGCCGATGCTTATCTCATGGCCATCATGGACCCACCCGAATTGGGGCGTCCACAGAAGGTCCAATTCACCAACGTGAGGATGTAACAGATGCCGCATAATGAGCAGATCGGCACGCCTGAGGAATTGAGGTCCATCAGCGCCAACCAGCGCAAGAGTGTCACGAGCAACAAGCCCAATCTGCCCACGTATGTTCGACCGGAGTGGCTGCGATGGATGCCGGATCTCAATTTGCTCTTTCGACTCCTCGCTGGCACCCGAACGATGTGGCAACACGTCAGAGAATACATCCGCCAATGGGCCGATGAGGAAAACACGGTTTATTGGATCCGCGCACGCAGCGAACAGCTGTTTGAAGGGCTCGGACGCACCCTCTCAGCGGCCATAGGCATGCTATTCGCCAAACCCCCAGCCGTAGTGTTCCCAGACGGTTCTGCAGCCCGTGCAGAGATGGAGCCTCATTTGGAAAACATCGATGGCGCTGGGACAAACTTCAACGTGTTCGTGAAGAGGTTCACCGAGGCCAGTTTGCGAGATGGGGATGGCCTCATCCTCGTGGACTTCCCCACAGGGATCCTCGACCAGGAGACCGGCTTGCCCCGTGAAGTGTCCTCTGCTGAAGAGGAAGAATTGGGGCTGCGACCAACGTGGGCTCGATATGATAGGGCCAACATCCGGAACTGGCAGACCGGGAGGTTTGATAACCAAGACGTCATCACCCAAGTCAACCTGTATGAACCGCTGTTCGTCAAGGATGGCCGGTTTGGGGTCCGGTGGGAGCATCGGTGGAGGTTCCTCCACATGGCCCCAAAGCTGTCCAACCCCATTGACCCAGCGTCAACCCCAGTAGGGATCCAAGCGCAGTGGTCGCTGATCCGTCTCCTCCCGGACAAGAGTGGAGATGAGCCGGAGGACTTTCAAACGGTGGGCCAGGGCGTGTTCATGGACAAGGATGGCGGGACCTTTGACCGGCTCCCCATCTCCATCGCGTATACAGGCAAGAAGAATGCCCCCTTGGTCGCTGTCCCTCCCCTCTTGGGAGTGGCGTGGGCCAACCTGGGGCTCTGGCAAATCGCTACCAATGTCCGATTTTATCTGGACTTGGTATCGTTCCCTCAGCCCACGATTATTGGCGACCTCAACGAGGTCTCTGGGATTGACGAGAATGGGAACCGGATCACGGTCCCTGGCAAGCTCAAAATTGGCCCCATGGTCGCTGTCCATCTGTCTGCTGGCAATGCCGACTCGCCACCAAGCTCCTATACCTTCACCACGCCCACTTCGGATGGGTTCGTGCCCAACGAAAATGCGATGCGTAGGAAGCGTGAGGACATCGCGGCCCTGGGGATGTCCTTCCTCGACCGTGACAAGCGAGCAGCGGAGACCGCAGAGGCCAAGAGGCTCGATGCCACTGCCGAGAACGCCACCCTGGCGACCGCAGCCCAAGGGATAGATGATGCGGTGGATGGGGCCATGAAAATCCACGCTCAATATCTTGGCTTCTCCAAAGAGGAAGCTCCCAGCGTTACACTCAACAGGGACTTCGATCAGAACATCATGGACGCCCAGATGATGGGCGCTTGGATCGCTGGAGTCGAGAAGGCTGGCTTGCCGCCACGTATCCTGCTGGAAGCTTGGCAAGCCGGTGGCCAAATCCCGGATGGCGTGGACCTCGATGAGTTGGAGCAGGAGATGCTGGCTAACCAGGCCGCCAAGGAAGCAGCTGAGCAACTGGAGCGTGAGGAGCGGATGGCCCAATTGGCACTACCACCAGGAGAGAATGAAGATGGCTAAGCAAGGAATCAAACCGGTCAGCCCCAGCACCAGGCCAGGGTCCGCCAAGAAGGTTGGAAAAGTCGCAAGGCCTGTACCCCCACGAGGTCGTGGCAAGGGTGGCCGCAATCCACGGAGGAACCGATAATGGGAACTGTTCTTGAGGTGGTCCTGTCGAGTCCTCCGTTGGGTGTCCGGGAGGATCCTGACCTGGGCCTCGATAAGGTGGTGGATCCAACGGTGGTCCACTCGATGGTCATCCCGGTGGGCGCGAGCCTGGGGCCAGACACGACTCCTCCCGTGACGCAGGTTTGGAGCGACAGGATAGCTCTTGTTGCTGGGGTGTTCACACTCGACCTCCAAGCCTTGGTCGGATCCAACCTCCCAACCATCGACCTCACTGGTCTCAAGATCCAGATTTTTCAGTTCTCGTGCCCACAGGCGAACAGTGGCTTCATCAACGTCACTCCGGGAGCCGTCAATGGGTACGATCTCGTTGGGGCCTCCATGTTCGTCAGCCTCTTGCCCGGAGACTTCCAGCTGCTGGTTCTGAATGACTCCCAGGCAGACGTATCTGGCCCCAATAGCGAGATTGATTTTACCGGCTCCGGAGTTGACGAATTTGACATCCTCATAGCCGCAGGATAGCACCATGGTCGATGTGACAGAAGGCAAAGATGAGAATGGCGGGATCCCGATTCATATGGCCCAGAGCTTGGCCTACATGAGGACCGCCAAGGCAATGCAGGATGCGATGAAGCTCCTTGGGCGTCCTGCGGAGATCATGATTGGCCCGCAACTCAATGAGGGCGAGATGTACGTGGTCAATACCAGCTTGGAAACGGACATCTATGCCTCAGAGGATCCTGGCCGCATCCTCATCGTCCATAAGGGCATGCTTGAAGAGGCTGAGGTGATGAAGGCCGCATTGGATTCGGCACTCGATGAAGATGAGGGGCCGGAGGGATAGTGGCCAGCGCAGCAGCCCTCCGGCTCCAACGCAGGATTGCCAGATTTGCTCGGACCTTGGAACCTGAGTTGGCCCTCCGGATATTCCAAGCCTGGAATGCCATTCGGACAGTCCTCAGCAATGATGATATTATTGCCCTCCTCAAGCTTGGGGCTGGAGCGGAGAGAGTGGTGACGGAAGTGGCTGCGTTCAAGGACTTGGACCGATTGTTTGTCAGCACCGTTGGCCCAGCCCTGAATGGAGGCGCAATTCGGGCTGGTCGAGCATTCTCGATAGACCTCCCAACCAAGGCCGCACGCGAGGCCGCCAAGGGAGGGATTGACTTGTTGAATCCACGGGTCATCGATGGGCTCAGAAAGCTTGACGACAGGGTGTTCATGAAGATGGTGATTGGGACTCAGGAAACACTCCAGCAAGCGATTGGGAGAGGGCTGGCTGACGGGATGGGTCACCGCGCCATAGCTCGGGAGGCAAGAGCGGCGATTGGGTTGGCCCCAAACAATGAAAGAGCAGTTGCCAATTTTGAGAAAATGCTTCGTGAGGGCAACCCTGATGTGCTCCGGAGGAGTCTGCGAGATCGGAGGTTTGACGGCACCATCAAACGGGCCTTTGGGAAAGGTGGCAAGGGCTTGACGGAGAAACAGATTCAGAAGATGGTCGCTGCCAACCGGCGCAGGGCCATTGCGTCCAATACTGCACGCCACTCCAAGGATGCCTCGCTGGATGCCACTCGTATGGGGCAACGGATGAGTTTTGAGGATGCATTTTCCAAAGGTCTCGCCAAACGAGAGGAGACGTGGAAACGTAGGCATGACGTAGGGGATAGCTTCGTCAGGCCGGTCCATGCAGAGATTGACGGAGAGGAAGTGCAGTTTGATGAGCCATATGGAAATGGCGAGATCGTGGCCGGAGATTCCAGCATTGCCTGTCGTTGCTCGGATGAGTATTTCACCAAGCTCCTTTCCACCGGTATAGCAGGGGCCTAGACTTGACAGGATTCATAAGAACGCTCGCACGCACGTTCACATTATCGTCTGAGGAGTGATTCCAAATGGCGTGGCCAAAGTACAAGACCAAGGATGAGGTACCCAAGGAGTTTTTGGGCGAGTATCATGAAGTGGATGGAGAGTGGGTAGCCAAGCCTCCAAAGGCTCCGGAGGGAACCCCAACGCCTGAGGATTTGGAGAAGGTCAAAGGGGCACTCGAAAAGGAGCGTGAGGAGCGCAAAGCAGCCGACAAATTGGGCAAGGAAACAGCCGCCAAGTTGAAGGAGGCTGAGGAAGCTGCTGCCGGTAAGAAGTTGGGCATGACGGAGGAGCAAATTGAGGAGTTCAAGGTCTCGATGCGCGCTGACCTCACGGAGGAGTACAAGGGCAAGCTTGAGGAGTTGACGGGCAAGATTGAGAAGCTCTCCGGAGTGGACGCTGAGAACCGTGGCCTCAAGCTTGATACTGCCGTCAAGGCTCGCATGCTGGCCAAGGAGATTGGCGTCAGAGGAGACCGTGTGGACGATCTCTTCAACTTGGCGAGAGGGGAATTTGATCTCACCGAGGACGGCAAGCCCAAGCTCACCAAGCATCCGGGCAAGACCGTGGATGTGTTCCTTGGGGATGACCTCAAGAAGCGATATCCAGAATTTTACATTGGCACCAAAGCTACCGGTGGCGGTGGTGGAGGAGCTTTCAACGCAGACGGGTCTCCTGTGGTGGGGACTACGGCTGAGGATGTCTTGAAGAATCCCAAAGAGGCCATCGAGGCGGCACGCTCTCAAGAGACCGCCTGAAGTAGCTCCGGCGTGATGCCGGCGCAGGACAGCTAGGCAGCCAGCGAGAGGTTGCCCCGTGGCTTGGCGCCATGGTGAGTTCCGAAGTGAGTCAGGGGATCTGGCTCGACCATATAGAGGCACGGGCGTGACGCCCAAGGGTCTCCATGGTTTGAGGAAAGGTCACACGGATCCCCTGGCTCACTTTTTGTGTTCCGGGGACAAACAGAAACCCTGGACAGAGGAATTGAACCATGTCGCTGACCCTAGTGGAGGCCAGTAAGCTGATGGCCAACCAGGGTGAGACGCTCAGGGCTGGAGTCATCGCGATGTTTGCGAGATCCAGCGACATCCTGATGCGCCTTCCCTTCAAGAACATTGCCGGTAACGCATTTGCGTATAACCGGGAGGGCTCCCTGCCCTCAGTAGCTTTCCGTGGCGTGAACGAGAGCTACACACCGTCCACGGGCGTCATCAACCCGTTGACAGAAGCACTCCGAATTGCCGGTGGCGATTTGGACGTGGACACCTTCATCGTCTCCACTGGTGGGCCTGGCGTGCGCGCTACCCACGAGGAGTTGAAGGTCAAGGCACTCTCTGCCGAATTGACACGCGTCATCGTCAAGGGTGACAGCGAGTCGCAGCCACGGGAGTTTGATGGACTCCAGGCGCGCATCACCGGCACTCAGCTCATCGAAAATGGCGCAACGGATGGGGGTGATCCTCTCTCGTTGCTCAACCTCGATGAAGCCTTGGACCAGTGCATCGGTCCCAATCAGGTTCTCCTGATGAACAAGGCGATGCGTCGGCGCATCACTGTCGCCGGTCGCACAGAGGCCGTGAGTGGGCACGTGAACTACGTGCTCGATGAGTTTGGCCGTCAGGTCACTCAGTATAACGGCATCCCGATCATGACTGCCTACTCGGACAATGATGGAGTGGATCCCATTGCGTTCGATGAGCTTGGCTCCACGGGAGCTACGGCAACCGCATCGTCCATCTACATTCTGGCGTTGGGCGATGGGCTCGTGTCGGGAATCCAGAATGGGGTCATGTCGGTTCGTGACCTTGGAGAGCTTCAGACGGATCCTCTCTGGAGGACTCGCGTGGAGTGGTTCACTGGGCTCGTCATTGAGCATGGTCGCGCAGCTGTCCGGCTGCGGGGAATCACTGACGCTCCGGTTGTGGTCTGATCGGTGTCGCAGAGAACCATCACACGTAGGCTCCTTGCCTTCGATATTGAAGGTGGGGTGAGGGCACGTCGCAATCTTGCCATCGCCTACGGCCAACACGTCACCGTGACGGCTGATGATGATGTCGAGACCGGGCTGGAAACGGTCCAGCAGATTGTGGCGTCAGCGGATGATGACCCTGCGGTGGATGCCTTCTATATCACGGCGACAGCCGGAGACCAATCGGGCACGCCACCGCAGGGATCCGTGAAGATCAAGACTTGGAAATCCACGGGACCGGGGAACACAGAGTTGATCCCGGCCACAGCGTTCGGAGTCGAAGTGAATTGGATCGCCTTCGGCACGCTGACTTAGCGAGCGGCCCAATGGCTGCCGCATACCTCAAGCAGGGTGGGTCCCTGCCAAGGAGAGGATCATGACGAGGAACCGCAAGGACAGGACCTTTGATGCCGCAACCGAACTCAAGGATGCGGGCCTGATTGCTGCGTCGGCAGCTACCCAGGTCGGAGGCTCCGATGTAATCTTGGATCTGGAAGAGGGTGGTGGTCTTTTCGACACGCCCAGCGGCAGCGATGGGAGCCGGTTCGATGGCTCTATCATCATCGATGTCACGGAGATCGAAATTGCGACGGGTGATGAGGTGTTCGACATCCTCGCCCAGGTCTCCAGTTCGCCCACGTTTGCGAGTGATGTCAAGAACGTGGCTGGCCTCAACCTCGCTGCGACGGCTGTGGCGGATGGCGGAGCCGATGATGGCGAAGTTGGCCATTATGAACTCGGCTTCACCAACGAGCAGAATGGCGTGGCTCGCCGGTACATGCGGCTGTTCACGGTCGTGGCCGGAACCATCGCCACTGGTATCGACTACGTGGCCCATCTGGCCAAGAAGGCGTAGCGCAGAACGTAGTCAAGACATCCTGTGAGATCGCTCTCCCATCGGGGCACGCTCGGTGGGAGAGTCCTCCCGGAACCAAACGGAGATCACGATGCCGAAATCCACAGTAATTCCCAAGGACCTCCCCAAGCTCCCAAGGCTCCCAAGTGGCGCTTTGAAGATCAAGATTTGGAACAAGGAGACGGGTGAGGAATTTGAGCGCTGGCCGATTGATGCCAGAGCGATGTTGGGGAGCGGTCATTATACGACCACCAACCCAAACGACTCAAGCGTCACGACTGCTTCTGACGTTGGTCTCCCGGAGCCTGGAGATGAGGAGCCTGAAGCGGATCCTGCTCCCCAAGCGACAGCTGCCAAAGAGGCGTCTGGAAAAGAGCACAGCCCTGGGGTCCCGCTGAGGGCAACTCCGGCTGAGAAGCCAGCGGCCAAGAAGGGTAGTGGTGGCCGCAAATCCCAAGCGTCCAAAGAGGCTGGGGAGTAGACCATGGCAGTTTCGCCCATCGTTGCGACTCCTGGGGCCGCAGACGCCAACTCCTTCATCGATGAGGCGTTTGCCGATCAATACCTGGAGGACCGGCTCAATGCTGAGTCTTGGGCGGCAGCGGATCCGGATGACAAGAGTCGAGCCCTCATTGAGGCCACCCGTGATCTGACTCGGCTGGTGTACATCGGCCAAAGAACCGATGACGTCCAAGCTCTCTCATGGCCGCGGTTTGAAGCCATCGATCCAGACACGCCACTCTCGGATGATGGCTTTGGAAGCATCTCATTCTATCCTGATGATGAGATCCCTGACCGGATCCAGAATGCCACTGCGGAATATGCTTTTGAGTTTATCAAGTCCGGAGCCGTGGACGTGGCTGCGATTGATCCCAGCGCCGGCATCAAGAGGACCAAGGTGGACGTGTTGGAAACTGAGTTCTTTGCTCCTGGTGGTACGTCTGGTGGGGCTGAAGGTTTCAACCGCTATCCAAGGGTCATGTCAGAGATCACTCCTCTGCTGGATGAGTCATCTGCCGGCGGATCCCTTGAAGTGTTGAGGGCATAATGGCTGAAGTTGTCAAGATCGCAGACAAGGACATCAACCTTTCCCTCTTGACGGAGGAATTGGCTGCGACCATCGTGCCGGCTTATGGGCTCTTGCTGGCTGGCTTCACCTTCAGTCGCTCCAGTGGCTTTTATGAGCCAAATGGGAGGGCCACGATCATCTCCACTCGCTCGGATGGCCAGGGTGGAACGATCAACGACATCGCAGCAATCGGAGAGCTACGGTTTGAATTCCGGAGTGCTCTGACGGCAGCAGAGGACACCGCGCTGGATGGGGCGTTGACGGCTCATACCGCTACCACAAAAACCAATGAGCAGCAGAATGAAGCTCAGGACGATATAGATGCGGCGCAGCTTTTGGTTGACTATGGAAACTGGGATGGTATGACAGCCGTCCAGAGGGATGCCACGACCAAGATTATGCTGCGCCTCCAGACTCGCAAGCTCCTTGGACCGGTGGCTGATATCTAATGTCGATTGAGCGAGCCCTTGCGAGCGCCAGTTTCGCATTGGATGATCTGGTTTACACCCAGATTAATGGCATGACTTTGACTCCAGGGAAGGCTCCGGGAGGATACCTGGCATTCTTCTCGATGGACCAAACTTTTGCCGATCCCGTGAGTGGTGCGGCATTCCTCAGAACTCAGATCTTTGATAATGGGGTGGGGCTTGGTCATTCGATCAGGCGACTCGATGCTGATAACTCAATCGACGCTGCTCAGATTCCCACTATTGGAAGTGCCTTCGTGGACCCGGAAGATGGAGAGGTGGTTGAGGTTCGCTACCTTGTTGGATCTACTGGCGAGATGGTGGGCTTCAATCGGGAGCTAACCTTGTTCCCAGCCAAGGACATTCTCCAAGATACGGCAACCGGAGATGACACGATTGCTAGTGCCACCTTTGCCCAGCTTGGGAGTATGGTCCGGACTCCTCCGGCTGGGACCTATCTCTTGTTGTTCACGACATCCGCAGATGGGCCTGGGGATATTCCAATTGGCTTTAGAGTGGCGATTGACGGGACTCCCATCGCCCACACTCTCCGCCAGAAGGAAGATGAGGGATCAGCGCCCAACTCTGCGTATGGAATCATGATTGCGGCTTCCATCACCGTGGACGGAACTGAGGAAGTTGCGATTGAGTGGAACCGAGTGGGAAGTGGGACGGTGACCTGCCATGAGCGGAACATGATTTTTGTCCCGACCAAGGACACAAATATCTTCCAAGCCACGGGGACCGCTACTGATACTGACACCACGCTCGATGATGTTCTGATTGATGATATGACGATCTCCTCTCCACCTGGCCCTTTTGATTATCTGGCTCTGTTCTCGGCATATGATTCCTATGTGGCGACTCCAGCGGATGCCAAGACCAAGTATTCCATCATCGTGAATGGGTCTCTCCCGGCAAACCTTGATCGGACTCACGAGCATGAGGACTCGATTGACGATGCCTTCATGACAGTCTACTCGGGAGGACGCATCTCAGTAGTCAAGGAAGCTCCACCGCCACCTCCGATTGTCCCAATTGTTCCAGACGATAGTGGCCAGGGCTGCTCAGCTGCCGCCACGACTCATGACATCACCGGAGCTACCCATGGATTGACCGTTGGCTCTGGGAATGATCGCTACCTCTTGGTGGCTATTGCTCAGGGAGATACAGAGGCAGTCTTGACCTCAGTGACTTGGGATCAGGGCGGCAGTAACCAGGCGATGACTCGGGTTGGGGATGCGACGTTCTCACCAGACACAAGGATCGAGCTTTGGGAGTTGATCAATCCTGCGGCAGGGAATCTGGATCTCAGGGTTGTCTCCCCTTCCTCTGTTGGGATCGCTGCGGGCCTCTCCTCTTATGAAGAAGTTGACCAGACAACTCCATTCAGAAATTTGGTTACCAACACTGGCGCTGGGACTCCGGGCCCACCTCCCTCCATAGTTGTGAGTTCAGTTGTTGACGATCTGGTAGTGGACGCTGTTTCTTCAAAAGATGTTGCTGCCGGTCATACTCCGGGAGCCGGTCAGACGGAGAGATGGGACATTGCCTGTAACGGGAACAACGATGACTCTGTTGGATCAGACAAGGCTGGAGCCGCCAGCGTGACGATGAGTTGGAGTGCCTCGATCACTGAGCAGTGGGCCGTGATTGGGTTGTCTCTCATTCCTGCCGTGGGAGCCGGGAGTGGAGTTGATCCTGATGTCAAAGTATTTTGGCAGAGTAGCATTGCAGACATAAGAGCAATCCATGAACGCACGCTGGTCTTGCTTCGTGAACCGTTCTCGTCACTTCGACCATCTTGGCCTAACCGATACCCACACTTGAGGATGTAACGATGAGAGGAATCTATGCTGTCGCGTTCACTGGGTATTCGATCAACAATGCCGATGGTATCCAAGACCTGTTCGAGATTCAACCGGCTGCTGATAGGCCAATCGAGCTAGTTGGGTTCAAGTTCTCCCAGAGAACCGATTTTGGGGACTCTGAAGAGGAAGGCTTGCCGGTCAATGTCATTCGTGGGAATCTGGTCATTGGGTCCGGAGGATCTGCTGTGACTCCTCGCCCACTCGACCCACGAGATTCTGCGGCTGGCTTCACGGCAGTCCGAGGCAATACCACTCCGGCATCGACAGGGGTGGAGCATCTTCTGGATGCGGAGAGTTGGAACATTCGTCAGACGATTCTCAACATGCCGGTTCCAGAGGCTCGCGGCAAGGCTGACAACTTGGCTGCGAATAGGATCCTGGTTGTTCGTTTGCTGGTAGCACCAAATAGCGACATCGTCACAGAAGGCACTGCTTGGGTCAGAGAGCTTTAACCATCACCACCAAGGGGAGGACCGTACAATGAGGACAGTGGAGATTCAGCGCCGATTTGATATGACGGCGCAAGAAGTCGAGGCAGCGCGCAAGCGTTTCTCCGGCAAGTTTGGCGCGCAGCCTGGGCGCTGGCACAATCGCAACGGAGTCATGGTCCATGAGTATACCGATGAGATGATCTGGACTCCCAATCTGGTCGTCAACGAGGGCCTGAACCACGCCTTGGAAACGGTCATCAACGCTGGGACTCCGATCACGGTTTGGTTCCATACCGGATTCACGGACAACATCACTCCGCTGGCCACGCACACGGCAGCGGTTCCGGGTGTCACGGAGATCGACGCTGCTGACGTTGCCGAGGCCGTGCGGGAGACCTTCAACGCCAACGCTGCGTCGGGCCAGTCCATCGACAACGTGGCTGGGCCGGTCTCGCAGTACACAGCTGATCAGACGTTCACGATGTTCGGAATGGAACTGATCGGTGGTGGGACTTCAGCATTCGGCAACACTGCCGGAACCCTGTGGGCACAGAACCTGCTCGCACCGTCCAGACCAATGGTAGCGTTGGACACGCTCGACATGGTCTACACCTTCCCCGCAACGGCCACCTGATACGGGGACCAAGGAGGCAATCATGGCTGTACCGGAAACCAAACTTACCAAGAGGGCATATCCTGACAAGGAATCTGCCAAGCGTGGAGCCCTCACCAAGACGGTCCGCAATTTCAAGCTCTCCGTCAAGACTTGTGAGGATGCTCTCGCACAGCGCATCAAGGATGGAGAAAAGGAGATTGCATTCTTCAAAGCTGAGCAAGACAAAGCTGAGAAGATGTTGGTTGCTTTTGAGGCGGCAGTGACCGCAGCAGCCGAGAAGGAATAAGTCCAAATGTCAGGGGTGTTTCGTAGGCGCCATTTCTGGCCGCATTTTACGCGGAGGGCAATGCTCTTCACGGCGGCTGGCAGTGCGGCGTTCAGCTCATCAGAGGTTGCTGGAATTGCCTTTGGTTCCGTCCCTGATACAATCTCTGCGTTTGAAGCTTCTGAGTCGAGTGGGATTGGCTTCGGGTCTACTCCCCTTGCGATTGGTTCTTTCAATGCCTCGGAGTCATCTGGCATTGCCTTCGGCTCAGTTGAGTCTGTTGTCAAATCTTTACTCGCGTCTGAGACAGCAGGGATAGAATTTGGCTCTGTAGAGAATGTCACTGCGAGCCTCCAAGCTTCTGAGTCAGCAGGAATCGAGTTTGGATCTATCCCTGTTGTTGAAGGCGATTTCATTGCCACTGAATCCTCCGGGATTGGGTTTGGTAGCACGCCAGCCACTACTCTCGATGCCATTGCGTCGGAGACGGCTGGGATTGGGCTCGGGTCCACGCCAACCGCAACCCTTGACGCCCTGGCATCGGAGTCGAGCGGAATTGAATTTGGCTCCGTTGAATCTGTGGTCCTTGTCCGTCTGGCATCGGAGACGGCTGGGATTGAATTTGGGTCTCTTGAGTCTGCTATCTTGGCAGCCATCGCATCGGAGACGGCTGGGATTGAATTTGGGTCTGCCCCTGCCACCGAAGCAGACTTCATTGCCTCAGAGTCGGCTGGGATCGCATTTGGTTCCGTAGCTCTGGCGACACCCACTGCTCTGGCCTCAGAAACTGCCGGGATTGAGTTTGGGTCGGAGGAGTCTGCGGTTGCTGCTTTCCAGGCATCGGAATCCTCTGGGATAGCGTTTGGATCCGTAGCTCTGGCGACACCGCTGGTAGGTGCCTCAGAGATCGCTGGAATTGGGTTCGGATCCGAGGAGTCTGTCACCGCACAATTCCTTGCCTCAGAGACGGCTGGGATCGCATTTGGATCCACGGCTCTCGTTGAGGGTGACTTCCTTGCCTCAGAGACGGCTGGGATTGGGTTCGGCTCAGTCGAGTCTACCAACCTTGCCGCTGAGGCTTCTGAGTCCTCCGGTATCGAGCTTGGTTCCACCCCAGACACCACCGGGGCCTTCCAGTCATCGGAGACGGCTGGAGTCGAGTTTGGGTCTGAGGAATCTGCCACTCTGACGGCCATCGCCTCAGAGACCGCTGGGATAGGATTTGGGTCTGAGGAATCCACAATACTGGGTCAAGCCTCAGCGGAAGCAGGGATTGGGTTTGGGAGTACACCTCAGACCACCCTGATGGCCACGGCCTCAGAGACGGCTGGGATCGCATTCGGATCCAACCCACTTGCTGAGGGAGCTTTTGAGTCCTCAGAGATCGCTGGAATCGCATTCGGATCTGTAGCACTAGCCACCCAGTTCTTTGAGGCATCGGAGACCGCTGGGATAGGATTTGGCTCAGCCGAGAATGCCGCCCTCCAAGCCATCGCCTCAGAGTCGAGTGGGATAGCGTTTGGATCGACTCCCTTCACTGCCCTAGTTGGGACAGCATCAGAGTCCTCCGGGATAGCTCTTGGATCCGTAGCCCAAGCAACCCTCGATGCTCTTGCCTCAGAGACGGCTGGGATCGCATTCGGCTCGATAGCGACCATCAGCAACATCCTGGCCTCAGAGTCCTCCGGGATCGGATTTGGCAGCGTTGCAGGATCTGTTCTAACGGCTCTGGCCTCTGAAAGCGCAGGGATAGCCTTTGGCAGCGTTGAGACAGCGGAGGGAGTGTTTGCAGCATCTGCATCGTCTGGAATCGCATTCGGGTCTATAGCCCTGGCCGTGTTCACGCCGATCACGCCGGTCCTGGTTGGAAAATATCAGCCAGAGCACGCACGTGCGCTCATCGACCTAACCAACGCCGGCACATCGGTCATATTCACAAATGAGAATCCATCCTACACATTCAACCCAGGGATCTCTGGACTCAGCGCCACGACTGTAGACGGCAAGGCCATCGAGACATCCGGAAGGCCCTTCAGATATGAGGGCTCCACGCTGGTTGTCACGGAGGACCCAACCCTCATATTTGCACCGACTGCCTATGGGAATTTCCCAGACATCGGGGACCACGTTATTTGGAGGGGCCTGGACCACATCGTTGCCGACATCGAGCTACTGGCACCTGATGCCGTCACGATCCTCGCCTTCATCCGAATCTCACTCCAAGATTCTGGTGTACAATCCATACCTGGGACTGAGTTCCTCCCGGACCATGCGAGGGCTCTCACTCAAATCAAGGATGCTGGAAGGCCCGTGACATTCTTGGAAGACAATCGGGTGTACACGTTTGAGACTGGGCTGAGTACAATCTCCCAAACCGCCATCGAGGGCCATGCGATTCGCACCGGTGGAACCAAGAAGATGTATGAGCTACTTGGCCTGGTTGAAAGAGACGCCGTGACCCTGCTCTTTGCCGGGAATACCTTTGGTGAGTTTCCCAACACGGGGATGAGGGTTGATTGGGGGAGCATTGACTACACCGTTCGTTGGACTCAGCGCATAGCTCCAGACGGTGGAACGATCATCAGCCGTGTGGTGGTATCGAGATGACTTTTCAAACGGATATTGCGAGGTTTGTCGTCAAGACTTTTGTGAAACAAAAGCTCATATTCTTCACCGTGGCGAATGAGCTACAAACCAGCGTCAAGGAAGGGAGCAAAATTACCGGGAGCCCTGGCCAACCGGTGGCCATATTGAATGGAGGCGAACTGAAAAATTCATGGCAACTTGAGTTCTTGGATTTGTTCCTTGCAACGACCACCACTCCAATCATATATGCCAGAGGTATCGAGGAAGGAATGGACCCAAGGACTGGGAACCAATTGACGTTGAGATCGGAGGTGGGAGGATTCCATAGCGTGAAGCTGACTCGTGCGGGATACCAGAAGCTGGTCAACCAGGTTGCTAGAAAGGTGAGACAACTCTGATGCCATTCAGCAATTTTCAAATAGTGGAGACCTTCAGAGACCGATTGGTCACGCTCTTGGTCGTGCCGGCTCCCGTGGTTGATATCGAGGTTGTAGAGGGCTCCCCAGACGACACATATGTCAGGGCCTCAGGGTCATGGGTCGATGATGGATTTTATCCAGGGATGGAAGTCGATGCGTCAGGGTTCGCAGACTCGGCCAACAATGGCCTATCTGTAGTGAAGGTCGCCACCGATTTGGTGCTGACCGTGGATGAGAATTTGTCGAATGAAGCTTCAGCATCAGGAAGGTCGATCAGTGTGGGGTTGCCCTCCCGGATTGCTCCTGAGAATATTGAGTTCACCCCGGATGAAGGCAAGCCATACGTGGAGGAAGGTTTCGTCCCAGGCCCAACAACGCAAGAGACTGTGGGACCGGGAGGAGATATTGAGGCTGACCCATTGTATGTTGTGAGGCTGTTTGTCCCAGCAGATTATGGGCCTGAATCTTTGCACTTATATGGAGATGCCCTGGTGGCTCTATTTGCTTCCAGGACTGCTATGTCCCTAACCAATGGAGATGTGTTGCGAGTCCGTACAAACCCTGGACCATTCCGGGGCCAATTGCTTCAGTTGAAACCAGGGTGGGCCACCGTGCCGGTGTCGATCCCGCTCAGGATCCGCACTATCAACCCGTAACAACGGAGGACAGAGCAAATGCCGGAACAGACTGGACAAAACGTCCTGGTGGCTTACAAGGAGGAATCAGCCTTCAATGATCCGCCAGCACCTGTCACGGGAGGGAGACGGTTGCGGTTGAATCCAACGCCTGGTCTTCAACTCGCGGCACCAACGATTCTGCCTGGTGAGCTTAGGTCAGATCTGCTGACTCCAATTGCTCGGCTGGGGAGCCGGTCAGTTGGCGGAAACTATCTGTGTGATATGTCGGTTGGTAGCTTCGATGACATTTTCGAGGCTGTGCTGAGGAGCACATTTGTTGCCGAGGTATTGATCACAGAAGTGGCGATGACTTCGATCACCACGACCACTAGCACCATCGTGGCCGCTGGAGGATCTTGGATCACCGAGGGAGTGAGAGTTGGCGACATCGTGAGGCTCACCGGCCACTCGACTCCAGCCAACAACGACATCAACCTTTTGGTCTTGAGCTTGACGGCCTCGACCATCACCCTGGTGGGGACTCCGCTGGTTGTCGATGCGGCTCCGGATGCCACCTTCACTCTCACCATCCTCAAGAAGGTTACCAATGCGCCGGCACCGTTGCGCCGGAGCTTCCATCTTGAGGAATACTTTGCCGACATCGACCAGTCGCTGCTCTTTGGTGGCTGCCGTTGGGATGGCATGACCATCACGGGAAGCCCAGACGGAATGGCCACGATTGACCTGCCGGTTGTCGGGGCCTCCCAGACTCCTCTGGACACTGGCGCTTCTCCATTCTTTGACACCCCATCTCTGGACACCACGATTGGGTTGGTTTTCGTGGACGCCCAGATCTCCTTGGGCGGTGTGTTCCTGGTCACAGGGACAGCCTTCACCCTTGAGCTTGCTCTCGGGATGGCTGGACTTCCGGTGATCGGATCCACGGTCACCCCAGACGTTTTTGACGGGAGGTCCGTGATCAGCGGATCCATCTCCATCGTGAGATCGGATTTGTCAAGGGTCACTGCTTTCGATGCAGAGACTGAGTTTGAACTTCATGTCCTCTTGGAGGAGCCGACTGGGACTCCCAAGGGTGCGCTGAGCATCTTCATTCCCAAGCTCAAGTTCACGGCTGCTGACGCGCCATTGGGATCGGATGGAGCTATGATTGAGACCATCCCCTTCCAGGTTGGAGTTGAGCCAGGGACGACCACCAAGGACACCACGATGATCACGATCTGCACGGAGACTTGAATTGTGAATTGCCTCAGGGAGATTGCACGCGGATCCTTGGGGTGTAGTGCGAGGGCAAGACTACAACTTTGGTCTTGGGCCTGTGCGGTGCCGGAAGCTGAGGGATATGTTGCCTGACTCGGTGGATGGGCGTGTCACGTAAGTCGCAGGTTCAAGATCATCTTTCAAAGGAGCAGGACGATGACGGAAGGCAAAGAGGGAGTGGGTGGCTTTGATCTCGCAACCGCTGCGCCAGTCTCTGAATTGGAGGAGACGGGACAGTGGATCGAGATTGTTGGAACTGAGGGAGAAGTTTTGCTGTGGGACAACCATACCAAGCCGGTGAGAATCCAAGTCATCGGATCCTACAGCAAGACCTATCGGAAACTCATGCACACCCAGACGACCAAGGCTGTGAAGCGCAAGACTACTCAGATCACCGGGGAGCTACTGGCGCGTCAGCGGTTGGAAGTGGTGGCCGGATCGGTCCAGTCGTGGGAGGGCTTCTACAATGCCGGCAAAAAGTTGGATTGTACGAGGGACAATGTCAAGCTTGTTTTGGACAACTACCCGTACATCATGGAGCAGGTTGAAGCAGCCTTGGAGGATCACGAGGCTTTTTCACCGGCCAACTCCTCCAACTGATCGAGTGGGTCCGCCACAATGCGCGTCTGGATAGGAGTGAGGGAACTGATGGCATTTCAATTCGGGCGCACCTTGAGCAAGCGGCAAGCCGAGGGCATGTCTGGTCCATCGAGCAATTGGACGGGCCAGACATGCCTGAGGTCCTCGATTATCTCTTGGATATTTTTGAGGAGTTGGCCATGGCGAGAGGCATGGGCATGAGTGGTTGGAATCCCATTGGATATACTGAGATCATGTCTTGGTGTTATCTGACTGGAATCCAACTTGGACCTCACGAGGTGAGAGGCTTGATTGCGCTGGACGCTGCCTCCCGGTTCCCTGGTGAGATTGATGCTGAGGAGCAAGAAGCAAAGCCAGACATCTCTTGGCCGGAGCACAAATAGATGGGCGTAGATATTGCAACACTTGGCCTGATTCTTGATGGCCGTCAGATGCGGGCTGAATCGGCTCGCGTCAGTACGTCCTTGGCCACAGTTGGAAAGACAGGCGCTGGCGTCACCAAGACCATGCTTCGACTTGGGCTGTCCATCGGTGCGCTTGTGGCCTTCCGGACAGCCACGAAGTTGGCCGGAGACTTCACGACCGCCATGACTCGCTCCCTCGCCATCATGGGCGATGTTGATGACCTCATGCGCAACCGGCTCTCCAATGCGGCTCGTGAGGTTGGGATTGAATTGAACCTTGGCGCCACCCAAGCGGCTGAGGCATTTTTCTTCCTCGCCAGCGCGGGCCTCGATGCTGAGGCTGCGTTGGGGGCTCTGGTTCCGGTCGCTACATTCGCCAAGGCTGGTATGTTCGATATGGCGTTGGCCACTGACCTTGCTACAGACGCCCAAAGTGCTCTTGGTCTCAGGACTAATGACGTTGCTCAGGACATCGAGAATTTGACGAGGGTGACGGACGTGCTGGTGAAGGCCAACACCATCGCCAACGCAACTGTGGAACAGTTCGCAACGTCCATCACGACAGAGGCCGGAGCCGCACTGAAAATCTTCAATAAGGATATTGAGGAAGGCATTGGAGTTCTGGCCGTGTTCGCTGACCAGGGCGTCAAGGGTCAGGTGGCCGGTTCCGGCTTGGCCAGGATCCTCCGAATCATGACATCCGCTGCGGTCAATAATGCGGCTGCGTATGAGAAGATGAACATCGAGGTCTTTGATGCGGAGGGCAATGTAAGAAACTTTGCTGACATCGTTGAGGATCTGGAGAATGAGCTTGGAGGATTGTCAGATGCTCAACGTGTAGCTTCTCTACAGACTCTTGGCTTCAAGGCTCGCATCCAAGGCGTGATCAATCCACTCATTGGAGCCAGCGAACAGATCCGTGGTTATGAGGCTGCTGCCAGGAGTGCCGGAGGGATCACCCAAGAGGTAGCAGACAAGCAACTCGCAGCACCGATGGAACGTGCCGGAATTGCGATGAAGACATTCGCTGATGCGGGGATCTCGGCTGGTATGACTATCCTCCGGGTCATGGTGCCGGCTCTGGAGGCTCTCGCAGAGAATGTGGGCCTTGTAGTCGATGTCCTGCTGACCCTGGCGGTAGCTCTCGTGGCCCTCAAGCTTGGGGCCTTGATCCCCTCCCTCTTTGCTGCCGGCGCTGCGGCTCTGGCCTTTGGCGCCAATCTCATATTTGTAGCGACTACTGCCGCCACCGCCTCAGCCGCACTCCTCAACGTCGCAATCCTCCTGGGACCTGCCGCCCTGTTGATCGTAGGTGTGGCTGCGGTTGCTGCTGGTTTCTTCCTTTGGAGGAGAAGTGTGAGGGCGACCAGAGAGGAGATGGAGAGGCAAGAATCAGTCATAAATGCAGACACAGATCGCATCAAGACCTTGACCGATGTCAACTTGGAGCTAGCCCAAGCCCAAGCCATCCGTCTCCTCACCCAGGCACGGTTGGCTAGGTCTGCTGGAACGATCTCTGAAGAGGAGGAAGTCAGGGCCACTCGATTCTTGAATATCTTGACCAAGACCACCAGGGAGATCAAGTCAAGGGCAGACGCTGAAGCTGAGGCCGCTGCCAGGCGTGCCACTGCTGAGGCCGCATTGGGAGTTGAAGGTGCTCTTGCCTTCGTTGGATCTGCTGAGGAAGCAGCCGAGAGAGAGTTGGAAAGGATCACGGCTCTCAACGCTGCCTTTGGTCAGTCGGCAACGGCTCTCGATAAGATCAATTTGGAGTTTGATCGCCAAGAGAAGTTGCTTGATATTGCCACCGATGCCGAGCTTGAGAATTTGGCGGCACTAACCAGGGTGACCCAGGCCATATTCGATCAGAAGTTGATACAGATTGAACTCAACGAGGCCAGAGAACAGGGGCAGTTGGAGTCCAGTCGAGAGAGGGAGTTGGCTTCAATTATCGCACGCAATAATGCCATCGGTCAGAGTGCTGAAGAGCAAGCCAAGTTGAATGTGGAGCTTGCGAGAGCCGACCAATTGGCGAAGGATGCTGAGACGCTCTCCGGCCAAGCTCTTGCGGATGCAGAAGCTCACACGAATGCATTGGCCGATGAACGCCTGAGGACCATCGAGCTAACCCAAGCCGAGGCTGATCGGGAAATCATCGCACAGGCTGGGAACCAAGTCGAGCGTCAGCGACAGATCAACGAGGCCACTTTGGCCGGAGGAGATGCCCTGGAGAGGCTCAACGTGGAGCTTGCGAGGAAGGCTGCTCTGGACGCAAATGGCAAGCGTGCCTCGGGACAGACTCTCATTGATCTGAACAACGCCACCAACGCCCTGTTTGATCTCCGGGCAGCATTGGTCGGAGCCAACGATGAATTTGATAAGGGCAAGGATCTCCCGGAGCTATACGCTGAGGCCCTGAGGCAGATTCAAAATGCGTTCGCTGGGGGCTTTGATAGCGTCTTTGAGAATGGCCTTGCAGGATTTGAAGATATGGCCAGAGGCATCCTCGATATTTTCCAGGGCTTGGCGGCAGATATTGCTGCTGCGTTTGCTGCCGATAAATTGGGCATCGATGATATTGTCAAGACCTTGTCAGAGGGAGGAGAACTGTCGGGAGCCCAGCAACTAATTGGGGGAGCAGCCTTTGGGGTAGGGATCGGATCAGCCGTTGGCGGTGGGGGACTCGGGAGCCAGATTGGCGGAGGGATCGGTGGGGCTGCAGGGTTCGCGGTTGGAGGCCCGATTGGTGGAGCTATTGGGGGAGCTATCGGTGGCGCCATCGGTGGATTGTTCGGTGGCGATGAAGATAAGGAAGCCCAAAAGGAATTCAGTCAGACGGTTGAAAAATTCATCAACTCGATGAGGTCAGCATCCGCTGGGTTCCAGGATCCCGCCATCGCCGTACAGCAGCAGTTGCTGAGCTTGGTCGAGGGCTTTGAAGATGCCTTCGACAAGACCGTCATAATCACCGAGCAACAGAGGGAATTGATAGCTCAGAGTCCATTCCTCAGATCCCAGGGGTTCCTTGAAGGGAACACGTTGCTCAACGCCAATACAAATCTGGAGGACTTCACCCAAGGAGTCCGGGATGCCCGTGACCGATTCAAGGATGGATCGAAAGAATGGAATGCACTGAACGAGGTTCTTGAAGCTTCCACCCTGGCCGTGGCGGAGTTCCGGAGACAACAGCGCGAGTTGACCAAGGACTTCGTGGCCGACTTGACGGCACGTGAGGCTGCTCTCTCGGGAGATGAGGCAGGGGCCATTTCCGCCACGCTTGTCAGAGCGCAAGAGAAGGAGCTTGCCGGGGCAAGAGCGCTGGTGGAGCAAGGGACGATCACAGAGGATCAATTCCAGAGATTGGCCAGGGTCTTGGATCAAGAATTGGCCGAAGCTATAATGAGCGTGGACGGCTCAGTGGACCAGCTTCTCGGGACTTTATTGGACTTCCAAAATGAGCTTACATTCGGAGCCAATACGGCTGTGGCTCCGACTCAGCAACTCGATATAGCACGGCAACAATTTGAGGATGCCCGGAGAGCAGCCCTGGCCGGAGACGCCCAAGCCCAAGCCTCTCTCCCGGAGTTGGGCAAACAGCTGCTGGCAGTCTCCCGCCAAGTCAACGCTTCTGGGGCTGGCTTCCAGCAAGACTTTGCTCGCGTCTCCTCAACGGTCGATGAGGTCATTGCGCAGTTTGGAGAACAGTCGAGCATTGAGGAGAGAGGAGTCAAGGCCCAGGAGTCGAGCCTCCAGAAAATCACAGAGGCTCTTGCTGAGAGTCAAGAGACCAATCGACTCCTCAGGGAAGGGTTCCAGCTTGAGGGCGACAACCAGGTCCAACAGAGAGCGGCCACGGAGGATCTGACCGATGAGGTTGCCCGTGGCGGGGAGGTGCTTGTCTGATGGGATTGGTCCAACCTCACACCTATGACGTTTGGCACTTCGATGCGTCCTCCGGATTCCATGACCATACAAATGATGAGCTTGCGATTGCCCTTAGCAACCGGACTCCGGATGAAGCAAATGATCAAGGTCACGTTGACGCGGTAGAGATCGACCTTGGCTTTGGATACGATGGCCCAATCGACACCCAGAATTTTGAGTTGATTGTTGGGCCAATTTATCAGATCAACGCTAAGCAGTTCACCATTGTCGCAACTGGAGGCACCATTGGTCCATTCAAGATTTTAGTCCTCCAAAATCGGGATTTGATATTTGGGCTTCAGGAGAGGCTACTTTGCTATTGGCCTTTGGGTGAAGAAATTTCCATTCTCGATGGCGGATCCTTTGGGTGGCTTTGGCAAGGGTTCCCTGACCAACCTCCGTCTCCATTTGATCCCGCCATGTTGAGTATATTCTGAATGGCCATCTCCCGGAGATTTGCGATTTGGACTACGGACTCGATGCGTGATGGAGTTCACAATCACAGTGATCATGACTTCCATGTTTATCTCACCAACGACACGATCAGTTCTGGCGACAGAGCAACTAAGCAACTCAAATCTGAGATCCCTGAAATTGCTCTCGGGAATGGATACGCTGGGTCCGTTGATATCCTGAATACCTTCACCAATGTCGGCAAAAATTACACGTTCTTTGGTAGGTCATTTTCGATTGTTGCTGCGGGAGGTGACATCGGTCCATTCCGCCATGTGGTCTTGTTCAATTTCGAGACAGCCGTGAAGGTGGATCCATTGCTCTTCAATTATGATCACGGAAGCAACTTTACAATCTTGGATGGAACCACCCATGAGATCCTATGTGGTGGGGCTCCTGTGGGGCAGGATGGGCAAATCCTTCAAATATTCAGTCTGATATGATTATTCAACCAGGACAACAATCGACGGTCCCAAATGCCCCAAGGCCATGCTGCCGGCTGAAGGTGAATCTTCAACGCATGCCCACGGGGCAGCGCGAGTTCCTTGTCTACATTTGTCGGGTTTGCGAAGGGGTTCACACCAAGGTCATTTTGGAGACTTGTAAGATGGGCGGTGCTTTCGGATGAGTGCTGAATATCAACAAGAGGATACGGCTTCAGTCTCTGGCCAAATCGTTGCTTGTGATACCTCCGGGGAAAGCAACTCTGGCTTCGCCCAAGACTACCTTTGCGTTGATGGCGGGACTCCTGGCGTTGGCGTAGATATCATGGGGAATAGCAGCGGTCTCTTTGATCAACGATGCTGCTACTTTGAATTTGAGCCAGCAGTCGGTACATTTTGGGCTGCGGGCTTGATAACAGTTCGCATAAGAGCCACCGGAAACTTCCTTGGATTGACATGGGAAACTGTTAGAATTTGTCGATTGAATTCAGGAGGCGTGAGTCAAGGACAGATGGGCATCAGCGATGGAAATATTGTCGCTATGGCCCCAGCCGGAGTCAAGGCAATAGTGTGCGGAGTAACAGCGCAGCCAAACAATCCAGGGGATCGAGTCTTCATCATCTGTAGCTTCTCCTCAGGGGGCCTCACATCTGACCAAATCAACATGACTCCTGACCAATTGATCAGCACCCCATTCCTTACTGCGAGCCAGACCGTTTTGAATCAGGGTGATGGCCGTATAGTGCTGGGCGCTTTGAGTGGGGCTGGCGAGTTGGAGCCAAGAGAGCGGCCATTGAGGCCTGAAGGATTCAATGACCTTGACATCGTGATTCCCTAATGGCTAGGCTCACTGAAGGTCAGGTCATTTGGCTAGTTGTCATAGAGGCCACGGATCTGATAACGGGTGTGGACAAGACCTTGCGATTTTCCAATGTAGCTTTGGTCTCAAGTCCAGAGGATTCTCCTGACAGCGAGTTCTTTGATCCAAGGGTTGTCACGCCCTGCCGGATCCGGAGGAGCATGTTTGCTCCAGGCAAGACTTTTGGGCAGAGCCAAGTGGGATTTGGCAAACTGGTTCTGGCCAACGATGATGGGAATTTGGACTTCCTCTCGGACTACGGGTTTGATGGTCGTGCCATAATCCAGTATCGAGGAGAGACTGGGGCCGGAGGAAAGTTTGAAAAGAAGCTCCGTGCCGTTATGGATCAGGTTGTGTTGTCTCGCACGAAGTTCACCATCAATATCAAGGACCGGCAGACGGAAGTGGACACGACCTTCCAAGAGACCAAGTACACCGGGATGAACATGCTTCCGGATGGCCTGGAGGGGGTGTCTGATCTTCAAGGAAAGCCCAAGCCAGTTCTCTATGGTCGTGTCAAGAATGTTTCCCCTCCCATCGTCAATACCTCCAAGCTGATCTACCAAGTCAACGATGGGGAATTTGAGAGCTTGGATGAGGTATATGATGCCGGGATTGCATTGTCCCAGTCTCCTCGACTCTGGACCCAAGAGACCTCCGGAGTTGCCACCACGATTGGCCAAGGAACCTTTGGCGGGTCAGGCTTGCTTGGGCCTCTTGGCGGAGGAAGGTATGTCGTGGTGGGGGAGGCTGGGGTGATTCTGACCTCCGATGATGGCGGGTCTACTTGGACTCCCAGGACCAGCGGATTTGGAGGTGGCGATGACATAAAGAACGTTGCCTGGAGCGAGGATCTTGAATTGTTCGTAGCAGTCGGGCAAAGCAATACCATCTCGACCTCTCCGGATGGGATCACTTGGACCCTCAGGACAAGCCAGTTTGTTGGCGGCTCAGAGATTTTTGGAATCGTGTTTGGCCAGAGTGTCTTTGTCGCTGTAGGATCTGCAAATCAGGTTCAGACTTCTGGTGATGGAATCAACTGGACCCTCAGGACTGCATCTGGCCCAATCTTCAATCTGTTTGAGGTAGCGTTTGGGAGAAACATCTTTGTCGCCATTCGAGGAATAGCAAGTGGACCAGATGCCGAATTCAAGATTCTCACTTCTGGAAATGGGGGGCTCTCCTGGGTTGAAGCAGAATCCGCATTGCCACCTGCCATTCAGTTGATCTCTTTGGGATTCGGCAATGGCCAATTTGTCGCTGCCGGGAGAGACTTTGGAGCAGGCGTTGACCCGACAATCATCACCACTTCTCCGGATGGGCGCGTTTGGACGCCCCAGCTATCCATAGCCACTGAATCCTTTGGCCTTGACTACTCTGATTCGATGGGCAAATGGATCATGGCGGCAGGGAACATTCCAGGTACTGAGAATGGCGTCTTGTCATCTCCGGATGCCACGGAAGGATCGTGGGAGATTCACGATGCCGGCTTTGGGTCGAGTCGAGTTGAAGGGGTGGTGATTCCCGTGGGGACTTCCCTGCCGATTCTCACCTGTGGCTTTGACGGAAAGATCGCCAGCACCGTTGGAGCGGATGATCTTCCATACTTAACAGAAGCTGCGATGCTGCTCGACTCAAACATCCCGGCTCCCGGTACATATCGTCACTTCTTGGAGGGCGGATATTTCAGGCTTGGCTCTCCTCCCTTTGGACAGATAACGTGCGACGCTACAGAGGGAGCTACCTTGGCTGATAGGACGGCTGCGACTTTGTATCAATCCGTCATAATCCGAGGAGGCAATCTGGATGAGAACGCCATCGACCAAGGGGACCTAATTGCGTTGGATTCTTCAGTCCCTGATGTGCTTGGATTCTGGTCGGGCTCCTCAGAATTGATGAAGTCTACAATCCTGAGTGTCATAGCAGAGAGCGTTGGCGGTTGGTGGGGCATTGATGCGTTGGGCAAGTTCCGGATCAAACAGATATTGAATCCAGATATCATCCCCATCATCCAATCGTTTACTGACAACGACATGGTTGGTCGTTCAGGGTTCCTCCAAAGGATCCCCACCAATGATGAAGGGAGAGGAATACCACCATGGAGATTCAAGGTTCGGTATTGCCGCAACTACACACTCCAGACCGGAGGTGAGCTTGCGGGAGCGGTGACGGATGTTCGCAGGGCAGACCTCTCCGTGACACATTTTGAAGCCATCGTCAATAACACAAATCTTCAAATTGATCACCTCCTGACTCGGCAGCAGATTTTCACCACGCTTCTCCAAGAGTTGGGAGATGCTGATGCAGCCGCACTGAGGTTCCAAGCTCTGAGAGGAGTGAAGCGAGACATGTATACATTCAGCGTGGCCTATCGTGATGCATCTGACCAGCTAGACTTAGGTGCCGGCGTGAAGGTGACGCACCCTCGCTTCATGCTTTCAGAGGGCAAGAATTTCATCGTGACCGGATTCGATCCTGACCCAAAAAAGGATCTCATCAAACTGACTGTGTGGGGTTGACCGATGTCCAATATGCTCTTTGCTTTTCCCAATCTTGCGGACGATGCGATACTCAGCAATGGTCGCTACCTCGCAACCCTTCCCCAGAGCAATGTCCAAGATGATCGGCTCGACAAAGTAGCTCGCTCAATCACCACGGCTCTCGCAGATACAATCAATGATTTTGATCTCGGGACCTCACGGGTGATCAGGATTGTCTCAGTCCTCTCTCACAACCTCTCGATAAACGCCACCATCCGGATCCGGGGAGGAGAGGACCCAACATTCGCGGTGTTCAATTATGACTCCGGATTCTTGGATGCCTACCCTGAGATATATCCCTCTGGGGTCCTGGCTTGGGGTGATGCCGGTTTGTGGGATGGGAAGGCTGGCCAGGGAGAGCTTGATGGGGGCTACCCAATCGAGTTCCACCACCTTGTGAGCCCAATCAACAAGGGCCAATATTGGAGGGTTGAGATCAGCGATGTATCCAACCCTCTTGGCACTGTCGATGTCGGGAAAATAGTCATCAGTCCTGGGTACCAGCCGACCATCAATATGATCCAGGGACTCTCGATTGGATATGAGACTTCCTCGACCAGCACGGAGACGGATGGCCAGACCAGCTTCCACAACGCAAGAGTCCGCAAACGCAAGGTTGACTTCCGGTTCAATGACATCCCTGGAGATGAGGGATTTGTTAAGCAATTCGACATCCCCAGAGATCGCGGAACCAGCGAGCCCTTCCTGTTCATCTATGACCCTGATGATACGTTCCATCTCCATCGTCGCAGTGTCTGGGGAACCTTGAGACGCCTCAGCCCTCTTGGGGTTCCATTCGCCACACGAACCACGTCTGCCTACACATTTGTAGAGGAGTTGTAAAATGTCGGTCATCCTGAATGGCAACACGTATGAGCTTGCCGATTTTGTCGGGCCTGATGGGAGGGGATACACCAACATCAATCCCGACACGGGGCTCCCATTTTTCCCAGACTCGATTTTCCAAGACATGTTGGAGGAGATTGATCAATCCCTCAACTCATACGACATCACCGCATTCTTCTATCGGGACCTTGATGGGACTTCTGTCGCAGGAGTCATGTTTGGGGCGATGATCGTTCGCAATGTGACCTTCGCTGATGATTTTGCGGGATCCTTTTCTGAGGCTCAGGTGGGAGCCCTCAACGACAGGATCTTCAACATCCAGAAGAATGATATCACAGTTGGGACTTTGACGTATCCTAATGGCGGCCAGACAAACGGAGTCTTGGCGACCGGCGGTGGCTCCGTACAATTCCTGGTGGGCGACAAATTGACCATCGTGTCTCCGGGTGGAGATACCAACTTGAATGAAATCTCGCTCACGCTCAAAGGCGGTGTATAGTCTCTTGGGATACCAACCTTCATTCACATCACGGTCTCTCGCGCCAGTCGCAAATCTGACGAATGAGTATGCCGTCAACATCAGGATTGAGCCGTTGAGCTACATCCTCCCGGACAACTTTGATCCGCAGGGCTGGGTGATGAACTTCTGGTTCGTTCCAGATTGGGACAACACCGATGGGATCCGTCACATCATAGCACAACTCCGTCTTGATGCTGACAACAATGTGACTATCGAGAAGGATGCTGCCGGTGATCTGATCATGACCTATGTGGCGCAATCGCAGATCACAGTCATGACAAGGACAGTTGCTTTCACCTCAGGGACTCCGGTGTTTGTTGGAGTAGCGATTGATGGAATTGGGGCACCCTCAAACACACGTCGCTATACCTACATTGCGGCTGATCAAAATGGGGATGGATCAATCGAGTATGACTTCAAGGGTCAGTTTGGATTCCCCCCAGACATTGACCCTCTTTTGGACGGGACCTACACCCTCCATGTGGGATCAGATTTTGAGTTCACTCATCCCCTGGATGGGGCGGTCTCCCTCCAGATTATAAACACGCAAGACAACACCGCCATCTTTGAAAGATTCAATGGAGGGGCTGGTCTGGCGTTGGAGGGAAATGATAGCTGGATAGCTCGCTGGTGTGAGTTCTTGGTGATCTCTGTCTCCGCTGAAGCCAACGGCAATGTGAGGGCTGATACTCGGGAGGGAGCCACTGACCTAATGAACGTGGCAGATCCAGGGACCGGCAAGTTGGTCTTCAATCAGATTGATGAGGATTATGTCGAGTTCGGGAACACCACTATTTTTGATGGCTTGGCGGCAGGAACATTCTTCTTTGACTTTGAGAATAAGAACACATCCCAGGGCAAGATTCTGGCGGGCCGGTTCCGTCTTGCCGGCAACAATAATCGGCAATGGCTGGCATCGTTCTTTGGTCTGGGAGAGTTGGATTTTCAAATCAACATTGACCCATCTCCCGGAGGAGAGAACGGCAACGCCCACTACCAGCAGCGAGTGGCTCAGTTGGGCCAGAGGATATGTTGGATTGTTCGGTACGATGGATCCCAGCCGGATGACTTTGGGCCCACCGGAAAGATTCGGTATTGGTGGGCCTTGTATTCTTCCACGGGAGCCATTGGCGTACCATTCCCGGCACCTCTCAATCCTGAGCGGATCTGGACACCTCTGGAGGAGACCCCAATAGCAGATATGTCCAACACCGGGACAGGGCCAATCCCATCTACGTTCAAATCTGCAATCGGCTCGACAAACTACCGTTGGTCATCCTTCGATGATCAGCAGGTCAGCGAGATGACTGGGGACCTCCACGACTTCCGATTCAACCTTGGAAGGGCTCTCGACCCATCTGAGATTGAAGCAATCAATCCCTCAGAGTTTATCAGAAGCCAATGGACCCATCGATGGGGCATGGTTCTGAATGCTGCTGGGGAGGTTCCGGATGATTATGGATCGGGCATTGATGGGTCTATGGAGACCGTTGGAGGGGATGGTCCGGATGAGGCCAGCGATGACAGAAGTTTCCGCCACGGCCAATTCCCAAAAGACATTGAGGAGGGGGTCTTTGCTTTCGATGGGATAGATGACCTGATCCTCTCAGCGGATCCTGGGGACGATGCAGAAATTGAATTGAATCGTCTCTCACTACCTGGCGACAGCAGTGTCTCTGGAGGCAATCGAGCGGAGACGCCCGACAATGTTGCCATGGATGTTTTGGTTGGTGATCTTGACCTCAGGGTGGACATTCGCAGGGATAGCTTCACGGATGGCCCGACTCAGTTCAGCCAACAGACAATACTGACAAAAACCAATGGATTCCCCGACAGGGTTTTTGACTGGGCCTTCTCCAGCTTTGGGACTTTTGTTGTTACCGTATATCGAGATGACGGACAAGGATTTGGCTTTGCGATTGCTGAGTTCATGCCTTACTGGTTGGATGGGAGGCGTCTCTGGATTCGATGCACAGTTCAGCTGGATGATGGCTCTGGTAATCGAGTCGCCATCTTCTACTACTCAGAGACCTGGGATGGGGTGTCGGCAGATGATGGAGAGACCTGGATTGAAGTAGGCCGCGACACCGATGCTGGAGTTATCTCGCCAGCCCTCAATACTGGGTCTGATATGGAGCTTGGCTCTTCCAGCTTCAACGCATTCTCTCGGCTCCGTGCTGATGTCTTCCGGGCCCAAGTCAGAGACGGGATTGATGGAACGATTGTTTGGGATCCGGACTTTGAAGCAGAGGCTCCCGGAACCACCAGCTTCACGGAGGATGCGAATGCGTTGACCGTTGACATAATCCAGAACATCCCAGGGACCAATACCTTTGCTGAGATCACGAATGGACTCCAGCGGGCATCCTGGGGATGGTGGGGACGGATTGGCAGTATTGCTGCTGGACCATTGGATACCATCTTTGGGAGATACGATGCCGCTGATAACCAATTCCGGATTGTCCGAAATGGACCTGACATTCGGGTTGAGATTTCCAGTGGCGGAAATGATCAATCCAACTATGTTGATTTCACTCTGGGGATGGAGGCCGGACAGAAGTGGAAGTTCATCGTAGTCTATGTTGGGTCTGGACCTTATGCCTATCCCCAAGATGATCCACCAAAGGGAATCCGGGTGACCTTGTATGCCTACCTCTTTGATGAGGCCACCGGCCAATACGGATCCCGCCAGACTCCTCTTGGAGTAGTCACAGGGCTCCTCCCGCAAAGCTTGGTGCCATCGGCTCTGGGATATGTCTGGGGCAACTCATCCTTCCTGGGAGAGGTTGATGAGACTCGGATATGGAATGATGTAGAGCTTGATGCCATTCAAGCAGATGCTGAAACAGTCTACCAAAGCGCGTGAGATAAAATGCCGATCACCCCAAACAACCGTTGGAATTTTAGAGCATCGGAGGAAGTGGATGAAGCCGATGCTCCCATCGTGATTATTCCGCCACCACCCCCACCACCCCCACCCACTCTTGTCTCAGGAGATCTGATTGATTTGGGGGGCGGAGAGTTTGCTGGCGCAACCAATTTCTCAGAGTTCTCAGTGGCCGGAGGCATCCCCTCCGGTATCACGCAATTTGGCATTAGCTCCACGTCTCCGGTAACACACGCAATCGCCAATGACGGAGTTGAGGGCAACTACTTCTCAATGGACGGCCACTCCACCGCAGCGGAGGGGTTTGGATATGGCTATGATGCCTTCGACAATGTCTTTGAGTTTGGTGAAATTCTCGTCAGGATCCGCACAGCCTTTGATGATTCGAACAATGGCCGTAGGAGCATTGGAGGGGCCGCCAGAATCTCAGGGCTGATTGGCCGTCCTGAGATAGGTCCGGACTTTGATTGCCTCAATCAGGGACTGAGCCTAGCCAGCCCAACCTTCCTTGACACCGGACTCTACCAAGATGCAGGCAGCGGATCCTTGCCGTCGAGTGGCGCCGTCCAAGAGATTTTCCAGACAGGACAATGGATCTGGATGCGTGTGCGAGTATCCCAGAGCATCCCTGACCCTTCCGAGGATGATTGGATCATCACCTCATGGTATGGGAGCCAAGTGGATGCTCTCGATATCAGTGGACAGCCTGGCCCAGATTCAGTCAATTTGGATCGCTTCCGGACCATCAGTGCGGTCGATGCTCTTGGATGGGCTGCGGCAGCTTTTTGCGATGGGGCTGAGCAGAGGATCTCATACTTGTCATTCTCGACTGACCCGACAGTGACGCCACCACCTCTCCCAGGCACCGTGATTGGAGGCCCCTGATGACTGAAGTTATCAATGCCCTGACGGGAGACCTGGACCTGGTAGTTGTCGGAGCTACCCAAGCTGCCGATCTGAGACAGCCTGTGGGGTTTGTACGTGATGGGATTGGGGAGATTGAGAAGTGTCGAGGATCCTACCTTGCCTGCGATGGCTTGGCTGGGTCATTTGCTAGCATCGCCAGCACCTCTCTCATGGACATCCTTTCTGATGAAATTGAGATCTGGATTGACCTTGCTGCCCGGAGATGGGATGGCGGGACTGGTGGGGAGAATTATTGCGGGAGATGGGCAGAGACTGGGGATGAAAGATCCTGGAAGGTCTTCACTGGAGGGGGCGGTGGTGGCGGGAGCCTTCAGCACTTCTGGAGTTCGACCGGGATCAATTCAGTCAACATCGCTGCTGGCCCCCAATTGTTCACTCTCGCCAATAGTCCCATGCGGATGAAATTCCGCATGCAGATGGATCTGAAAACGATCAACAGAATTGAGAATCGAGTGTTCCGCAGATTCTCTGATACAGAGCCCTGGGTCAACATGGTGAAGCATTTCCAAACAGGGACTGTTGGGATCTTCAACCCCACCGCTGATTTGAGAATTGGAGATGTGGGACCAGGTGGAGAGAATCCATTTCTTGGTCAGTGGTTCTCACTCAGAGTCTGGGATGGGCTCCGGGAGAGAGGTGGCGTGGAGAAGATCAATATTGACTTCACCAAGGCCACTCCTGGTTCCACTTCATTCTTTGAGGGAGCCCAGGGAATGGAGGTGAACATAAATGGGACCGCTGAGATCAAAACTGGAGGCTCAGGATCAAGTCTTGGCGACTTCCGCTACAGGCTCAAGAACGTTGGGAGCCATCATCCTATAGTCCTCAAGACTGACGCCAATATTGAGTTGCTCCGTGGAAGGCTCAATGTCGCCAAGTCCTTGTCTCGGGGAGTGGCAGAGTCCTCCGGAGTCAGCAGGATTGATCCTGAGTGGGATTCTGATTTGAGAGTTCCGATCCTCAAGTCTCAGAGTGCCGAGGAGAATGCCACCGCCATCCGAAATGCCACGGGAGAAGCTGGCTTGCTACAATTGGAATCTCAGATCTTTTCAGAAGCATACTTTGACGATCTGAGGATGTTGGTGTTGGAGAGAGTCGTGCCCATACGGCAAAGAACCATCCATATCTAGGGAGGACCAAATGCACTATGACGTAAAGTTTGGCGATGCCGTCGTGATGACGGTCCACGATCTCGATTCTGCTACCAATCTTGAAGCAGCCCTCAATGAGGCGGCAGTCGATGGCTTCCAGGTCGAGGGCCTCAAGGCCAGCGTTGAGGAGACTGATAGAGGCCCAGGGCTTGTTGCGGAGGACCCGGAGGACCCTTCAGATGACGAAGTCTACTATGCACTAAATGCGGACGATGCAAAGGCCTGGATCAGAGACCACGAGGATACCGATGACGTGGAGTCTCTGATGCTGGTCGAGCGGTCCCATCCTCGATTCGCTGGAGGCCGGAGCGGAGTGTTGGACGATGCGGAGTCGCACCTTGAGGAGCTTTCTGACGGGGAGTGAGTATCATGTTGGTTGATCGGTTGGTTCCAATCCCGGTTCTGGGTGGGCTGCTACTTCAGGTCGAGCCCATCATTTCTTCCAACTGGGCCGCCATGGTTGGGGCCGGTGGGGTGATCTTGGTGGCGGTGGTCGTGACGCTCGACAAGCTGGGTCTCCTCAAGAAGTTTGGAAGCAACGGAGATGCTGCGTCGGCACGTGCCCAGGAAGGTCTGAAAGATTCGCTCGATGGCCTTGGAGGGAAGGTGGATAAATTGACGGCCACCCTGAACTCCCAGGTCATGATCCTTGGAGGTCTCAGCGAGGATCTGAAGGAGACCAACAAGGCTGTGGCGGAAGTCCATAAATGGATCCAAGTTCAGGAGGAAGTGAGGAGACGGGTTGCTGATGGATAAGGGCTGGACAAGCGGCTCCAGATTTTGGAGGATCACACCATACGTGGTGGTTCTCTCTGCCGTCCTTGCCATGTACTTCGATGACCCCACGACCTTCATCGCCATCACAGCGCCTTGGATAACCGTAGCAGGAGGCAAAAGCATGCTGAGTACCCATGGCAAGAATGGTAGTGTAGCTCCGGATCCCGATGTGGGTCTGGGTCAAGATGCGGGGCCCAAATAATGGCTGGGCCTTTCAGGTTTGGTACGGCATCGTCCTCACAACTTACCACTGTCCATCATGACCTTGCGATCATCATGGGCGAGGCCATTGAGATTTTTGACTTCTCGATACATCAAGGAGCCCGCACAGTCGAGGAGCAAATCAGGAACATTCGCAAGGGAGCCAGCAAGACCCTAGACAGCAGGCACATCCCACGGAACACCGATGGCGAATATGATCCAAACGCCAAGGGTATGGCCGCGGATTGCTTGCCCTACACCAAGGGCGTGAACGCCTGGCCACAGGACGATGATGCTCCCAAGGTTCGCCAAAAGAAGGCCCACAGATTCTACTACATGCAGGGCATCTTCTACACCATCGCCAAACGCAACAACATCGACATCATTCAGGGAGTCGATTGGGATATGGATGGCAACTTCTTTGACCAGACCTTTGATGACCTTCCTCACATCCAACTAGCAACCAGGCTCCCCAAGCTCCGGGTTGAGGGAGAGCTTCTGGAAATGGCCAATGAGGCTCTGCTATCGAGGGGGCTGAAAGCTCATGCCTGACAAGAGGTCGTGGTTTGATAATTTCACATTACCAAAGTTGTTCCTGTCACTTGTCGTTTTGCTTATCATCGTGAGGATCGTTCACCCTCCAACAGCCGAGTGGATCCTCACCCCCATCATGGCCGTCGTTGAGATGGGCCGTGACTTCTTTGGAGAGATGCCATGAAACTTCTCGCATTGCTTTTGATCGCTGCCCCGTTGGCGGCTCAGCAGAGCACCACCACCCTCACTCCAGACATCAACGTCAATCTCCCTCCGATGGAGATCACCAACGAGATCACGGTGATGTCGGATGAGGAACGACTGGAGAGGATCGCTGTGGCTCTTGAGAACCTGGCATTGGCCATCGCCAACCAAGAGTGCAACACCTGTGGTGCGGGTGCGTCCACCACGGCCAAGATCGGGTTGGGGGTGGCGGTGCCGCTGCTCTTGTGGATAGCCATCTCGTTGAACAAGAGCGCCAACAGAACTGACGTTCATGAAGTCAACATCCCGCCACGTGAGCCCAAGAAGGAAAAATATGGAGAGAGCGGATGAAGAAAATCAACTGGAATTGGCTCGCCTGGATGGCAGGAGCCTTTGCCTTCATCGCCATCATCAACAACCTCAATGGTGCTGCGGATCGGGAGGCTGAGGCTGCACAAGTTGCTCGTGATTCGATCCGCATCATCGTGGTCGCTGACTCTGTCCTCCGGGTCCAAGACCTGGAACGATTTGAGGAGAACCTGGCACTGGCTCGGGAGGATGCGAGAGTTGAGCGAGAGGCCCGTCAGGCAGCGGAGCGGAACAGGCGCTTGGCCAGCGCCCAGAGGGACAGTTTGGATAGCATAGTCGATGCCCTCCCGGACACAGCCACGATGGTGCCTCGGGAATTGTATGACAACGCTCGACTCGCTGCTGACGAAACAGAATCGGCGCTCATAACTATCAACCAAACTCTGGTGGCCGATACCGTCAGGCTGAGTGACCTTTTGGCAGAGGCCAGCGCTGGTTGGATGGGAGAGATCGACAGCCACAATCTGACTCGTGGACTCAACGAGGCAAATCGGCTTCTGGCTGAGCGGTGGGAGCGTGCCGCCAACCCTGGCTTCCTGGGCAAGCTCTGGGAGGGCAAAGAGGAGTTCCTGTTGGGGGCCGTGGTAGGGGCTGTTTTGCTGGGTGCATTCGGGAATTAGGCTTGCTCATTCTACGTCTGCGGGGCCTCGTGGGGCATCCAGGGGGTCTAGGGAGCCCAGAGCATCGAGGCCCCGCATATCGTGTCTATTGGTGCCCCTCCCTATAGGCTCCCGGTTCCTGTGGTGTGATGGATTCCCGTGACGGAGATCATAGCACGTGCCAATAGGTCCGGAGGAGCGAGGAGCTAGCAGGACGGAAGGGTGCTATTGGACATGATATTGGTACTCATTCTGCCAATAGGTATCGAGAGCTATTTGGACCTCACGCAACTCCTCATTCTTCCAAAAAAATTTCCTCTCAATCTGGCTCTCGTTTAGCAATAGCACAATAGGTCCACGCCCCAGCCCTTTCCCCATCGAGGCCCACCCCGTATAGTCACAGCGTCGCACCGATCTCAGAATTGAAGAATTGGAAAGTCAGTGTCCAGTTTCCCTTACAAAACAGATCCCTATTCTCATCAGCGAGATGCCCTCAGGTTCCTCGCCAAGCGTGGCAAATATGCTGGTCTGTTCATGGAGCAAAGGACCGGCAAGACCAAGGTCATTCTTGACGAGGCAGCATGGCGATTCTTGAAGGGAGAGATTGGCGCCCTGCTGATCCTGGCTCCCTCCGGAGTCCACACCAACTGGGTCCGTGATGAGATCCCTCTCCACCTCTCTGATGAGGTCGAGCGTGTGGTGATCGAATGGGACACAGGGAAGTCCAAAACGAAATGGTTCAGGGAGATGTTCAGAGAGGCTATGGCGACCAAAGGCAAGTTGGTCATCCTCAGCATGAACATCGAGGTCCTGATCACAGACGGTGGCAAGAAGGCAATCAAGACTCTCATGCGATACTTCCCCACCATGATGGTCATCGATGAGAGCACCGACATCAAGACGGCTGGAGCCAAGAGAACCAGGAGCGCCAAATACCTTGGCAAGCGTGCGGTGTTCCGTCGCATCCTCTCCGGATTCCCAGACCCAGAAGGGCCACTGGACTTCTACGGTCAACTGAGCTTCCTGTCGCCTGAGATTATTGGATCGAATGTAGCGACCTTCAAGGAGAGGTATGGCCGATTTGAACAACGCTACTATCACGGCAAGAATGCCAAGCCGGTTCAAGTCCTAGTTGGGTACAAGAACCTCCCGGAGCTAACCAAAATTGTCGCCCAACATTGCTTCCGTGTCCGGAGAGATCAGGTGTTTGATCTGCCTGACAAAATCTACCAGAAACGATACTTTGATTTGTCACCGGAACAGAACCGAATGTATGCCGAGCTTGAGACCGATTGGCTCACCAACTACATCGAGGATGATGCTGAGGTGAGCGCACCCTTGACCATCGTTCGGCTCCTCCGGCTCCAACAGATTGCGTCTGGCTATGTCCCCACTGATTCCGGGGAGGAACCAAACCGGCGGATTGCTGGGCCCAACCCTCGACTCAAAGCTCTGACCGATGCGGTCTCCAGGGTTGATGGACAGATCATCATTTGGTATCGCTACCGGATGGACGGAGACCTGTTGGAAGAGACCCTTGGCGACGATGTTGTGAGGTGGGATGGCACGACCAAAAAGACCAGGGAGGAAGGCAAGGTCAAATTCATTCAGGGCAAGGCTCGATTCTTCATAGGATCCCCAAAGGCTGCTGGCCGCGGATTGACCCTCAAGATGGCCCAAGCCTCACTCTACTTCTCTCACTACTGGAGCCTGGAAGCAAGAGTCCAATCTGAGGATCGTGCGGTGGGCGAGAAGGACTGGCCACCGCTGTATATTGACATCATGGGAAAGGACACAGTGGATGAAAGGATCATTGATGCCCTCCGCGCCAAGGATGACTTGGCTCGCCTAGTGTTAGGAGACCCAGCAAGGAAGTGGATATAAATGAGCAAAGTGTATGTCGTTCAGGACCCTATGATCATGCGGGATGGCCGCAAGGAACGCAGGTTCAGTTTGGCCCCTGCTGAAGAATATGGAGAGTTGGTTTTTCTGCTGGGCTGGAATGATACAAGGGGATTGGGAGTCAAGCCTGGCGCAGAGCGCAGATTGTACCGGACACTCCGGTATAACCTGCGTGAGTTCAATGACTCGGACTATCTGTTGATGACCGGGAATTGGACGGCTATGGCGATGGCCGTCGTGTGTGCTCTGGAGCATACTCGTGGCTTCGTGAGTTGCCTCCAGTGGGATCAGGAGGATCGTGAGTACAGGGTCATCGCAATTGATGTCAACCTCGATGACGATGACGAGAATTGGACACCAGAATTGGAGAATGAAGATGAGTGATCTAACCAACTTGGTCGCGCTGGCCGAGGAGATGGTCAAGCTTGAGTATGCAATCGCAGATATTGACGACCAAAGGAAGGCCCTGGCGGGTCTGTACAGGGCTATCGAGGAGAGTGACCTACCAGAAGCTATGGAAGCGGCAGGGGTTGCGGACTTCACCATGAAGGACGGGAGGAAGGTCACGACCAAAACCCGCACCCACACTCACATTTCCGAGGACCACCAAGAGGGAGCTTTTGAATGGCTCCGGGTCAACGGCCATGATGATATCATCAAGCGCATGATCTCTGTGAGCTTTGGGAAAGGAGAGGACAAGAAAGCTGAGGCCCTGTATGCCTTGCTCGTCAAGCGAAAGGGCCTGTCCGATAACTCGATTGTAGGCAAGCAATCCGTTCACGCTTCAACCCTCAAGTCATTCGTGACTAAGGCACTCGCTGCGGGCGAGGAGATCCCGCACGACCTCTTTGGAATTCACCAGGTCCCAATCGCAGTTATTGGGTCGGTGAAGAAGTAGGGTCTTGACGGGAGCCGGACCCATTAAACCAGGCCCCCAATAATTCGATTGGAGCAAGAGTATCATGGCAACGAAAAAAGGAAAGGCAGTAGCAAAGAAGGAAGGCCAGACTGGCTTGGCACTCTCAGAGTATGGCGAGGATGCTGGGGCAGGGTTTGAAGACGTCACGCAAGCAGACCTTATCATTCCATTCCTGAACGTCATGCAGAAGATGTCTGACTTGGTTGATGAGGAGCACCCGTCTCATGTGACGGGAGCCAAGGCTGGGATGCTGATGAACTCGGTGACCGAGGAGCTTCATCCTGGCCAAGAAGGGATCCTGTTCATCCCAGTCCATAAGACCCATAAGTTTGTCGAGTGGGTCCCACGGGATCAGGGTGGCGGATTTGTGGGGGTCTATGAGGTCTCAGACCCAATGGTCATGGAGGCTCGCAAGGGCCATGAGTTTGGGAGGGTTGAGAGCCCAGACGGCAATGACCTCGTGGAGACCTTCTACATGTTCGGTCTGGTGGTGGACGTTGATGGGGGATACAATCCAGCCGTCATCGCATTCGCCAGCACCCAGATCAAATCCTACAAGAAATGGATGACGACGATGAGGTCAGTCCAGCTTGAGGATCCGGAGACGGGCAGAAGGATCACACCTCCAATGTTCTCGCATCTTTTCAGGGTGCGCACGAGGCATCAGGAGAACGCCAAGGGCTCGTGGCATGGGCTCAATATCACATTCGCCAAAGAGGGAGATCCCAAGGAAGGCGTGAGCCCTGCTGTGGCCTCCCGGATCAGCGTGGATGATGAACTCTACCAAGCGGCAAAAGAGTGCCGCAGTATCGTGGTTGAGGAGGGTGCCAAGGTCTCCTATGAGACTTCCGGCAAGGGTGGAGAGGGTGGAGATGGAGACGGTGGGGATGACGATTTTTAGGTAGCATGTAGCCCCCCAGACGTGCCCCCTTCCGGCATCACGTAAGCCAGGAGGGGGCGTGACTCCTCACTCTCTGAGAACGAAGGCAAAATGTCTGAACTGGCTGAGCGATTTTTTGCTCGCTTCCGAGGATTGGATCGTGCGTTTGGTCTGTACGGATTGAAAGGAAAAGCCAAGAAGGGCCAGAAGCATCTTGGATCCGCCCAGACCTATCGAGAGGCCCCGCATGCGGGCCTCTGGCACGACCACTTGGAGGGCAAAACTACTCTTGGAATAGTCCCCATCTGTGATGATGGTACAGCTTGGTTTGGCGCCATTGATATTGACGTGTATGATGGGCTCGACCACAAGGCCATTGCTGAGCAGATCCTCGCCTGGGACCTTCCGTTGATCGCTTGCCGGACCAAATCCGGAGGGCTCCATCTGTACCTGTTTTGTCGCGACTCGATACCGGCAGAATTGATCCGTGGCAAGCTCATGGAGTGGAGTGTCCAGCTTGGCTTCTCCGGAGTCGAGGTGTTCCCCAAGCAGACCCGATTGGCCAACACCTCAGACGTTGGCAATTGGATCAACATGCCCTACTTCGGTTGCGAGACTGCCACAGGGAAGGACAAGGGCAAGGGAGACCGCTATGCCATCTTCAACGGCAAGGCTCTGACGGCTGAAGCATTCCTCAAACTTGCCGAGACAATTGCGGTTGATACAGATAGTCTCAGGTCTGTGGCTGTCCCAACTGATGACCCATCCCAAGGACTCCTCCGGGAGGGCCCACCGTGCCTCCAAACTCTCCACCAACGTGGCGGGATCCGGGAGGGTGGAAGGAACAATGGACTCTTCAACATCGGAGTCTATCTGAGGAAGCGATTTGGCCAAGGAGAATGGGAGGCCCACTTGGATGAATACAACCAGGCTCTCCTTGATCCTCCGTTGGGCCATAAGGAAGTCTTGCAGATTGTCAAATCCGTCAATCGCAAGGCGTATGAATACAAGTGCGCAGACCAACCAATCTGTGACGTTTGTAATCGCCAGATCTGCCTGTCCCGTGAGTTTGGTATCGCCACCGGGGAGGGAGACCCTGGTGTGACGTTTGGGCAACTGATCAAGGTGGAGACGGATCCCGTGACTTGGATCTGGGATGTGGACGGGGCACGCATCGAGCTAACCACCCAGGAGTTGAAAGACCAAGCTCGATTCCACACGAGAGCTATGGAGGAATTGAACAAGTGGCCGTTGGCGGTCAAGGCTCCGGACTGGGCCAAGATCGTTCGGCAATATTTGGAGTCCGTCGAGATCATGACGGTTCCGGAGGATGCCAAAATGACGGGCCAGGTCATGTTCTTCTTGGAGTTGTATTGTACACGAGAGACCCGTGCCCTCAACCGCGATGATCTACTGAAGAAGAAACCATGGACCGACGATGGCCGTGTCTACTTCCATGGACCAGACTTCCGCCAGTTCTTGGCCAAGCAAGGTCTCCGGATGAGGCCTGGGGATCTTTGGAATCAACTCAGGGAGAGAGGCGCTGAGCCGCAGTTCTTCAACATCAAGGGCCAAGGGATCAACGTCTGGAGCCTCCCAGCCTTCAAGGAGCAGGATGAGGCGTTTGACGTTCCCATGATCGAGAGCCAAGGAGAGATGTAAATGAAGCTGGAGCATTGGGAGACACAACGCTACAAGATCAGCCTCAAGCCGGGAGTGGATGGCCGACTGGCCGATGTCCGTGGCATTGTGGTACATGACGTGATTGGCGTCCACATGGACCCAGAAAGTAGGTGCCTCTGCTTGACGGAACTGGCGTCAGGAAAGAGGTTCCAAAATACATACTTTGATCTGCTTGTGGCGGTTGAGGAAGCTCAGCGACTCGCAACGGAGGGATGGCCAAAACATGAGGTGGAGTAGTCAACAAGCCAAGGCCCTCGATGAGGTAGCGAAATGGCTCAAGAATCCAACCAAGCCATTCTTCTACCTCGCTGGGTTCGCGGGCACGGGCAAGACCACACTCGCTCAACACTTCGCAGAAGGCGTCAACGGGCTGGTCCTCTTTGCCGCTTACACAGGGAAGGCTGCCAGCGTTTTGAAGAACAAGGGATGCGCCGACGCAAGGACCCTCCACAGCATCCTGTACCAGGTCTCCGATGCCGACAAGACCAAGCTCCGGTTGTTGGAGGAGAGGTTGCGGAAAATCCTTGAGGCCCCTCTGGGAAAGAAGCTGGAAGCCATCATGGAGCGGAATGACGACATCGCAGAATTGGAGGAGAAGTTGAAGGATGAGCGGGCACGATCCTCCGGCCCTCGCTTCAACCTCAATGAGGACTCCGTGCTACAGGAAGCTGAGTTGCTCATTTTGGATGAATGCTCCATGGTGGATCGGAGGTTGGCCAAGGACGTGCTCCACTTCAACAAGCCGGTCTTGGTCCTTGGGGATCCAGCCCAGCTACCTCCAGTCAAAGGCGCAGCCTACTTCACCAACCGGGATCCGGATTTGTTGCTGACGGAGATCCATCGCCAAGCCCAGGGCAACCCCATCATTCGAGCAGCGACCGCCATCCGGGAGCGGAGAGCCATACCGTTTGGGGAGTGGGAGGTTGACAACATGTTCTTCCGCAAGCTCCGGAGGGAGAGTGCCGATGTGAAAGCCATCGCAGCGGCTGCGGCTGGGGAGGGCTCCCAGATCTTGACCGGCAAGAACGTCACACGCCGCAAGATCAATCGCTATGTGAGGAAGTCGCTTGGCTTCAAAGGTCCGTACCCACAGGCCGGTGAACGCTTGGTGGTCCTCCGGAATGACCGAGAGATGGGCGTGCTAAATGGCGTGGTCTGCTACGCAAGCTCGGATGCGTATGAGTGGGATGATGAGCCGGAGGGCTTGACCATTCGACTCGACTATGAGGGCCACCTCATCCCTGGCCTCTTGATGGAGCGAACGCCATTCGATATGTACAGAGATCCATCACTGGAGGAGCACTGGAGCCCCAACCGATATATGTTCCAAGCCGACTGGGGATATGCGTTGACTGTCCACAAGGCTCAAGGCTCAGAATGGGATAATGTTTTGATCATTGACGACGGTATGGCCAAGCGCAATGGAACCTTCCGTGCCCAGTGGCTCTATACCGCAATCACCAGGGCATCGGAAAGGCTGACGATCATAGCATGACTGGAGAAGTAAAGATCATCCAAGGAGAGGATCCGTGGGACACCAAGGTTTGGTTGAACGGCCATGAGCTACAAGGGCTCTGTGCTCTCCAGGTCAACATCGAGGCCCAGGAGCTACCAACCATCACCTTCACCATTGAGCCGGCAATGATCGAGTTTGAGGGACTCGTGGAATTGAAGCGAGTGTTTGAAAAGCCAGTGGTTCCTATCGAGGACCTGGCGCCATAGAATTGGAGAACCAAGATGACGATTCAAGCAATCCCAACACACTACGCCAACCACAAATTCAAGAGCCGCACAGAGGCTCGATGGGCAGTGTTCTTTGACAGCATGAAAATTCGCTGGGAGTATGAGCCAGAGGGAGTGGTGCTGCCGGATGGGACATGGTATCTTTGCGACTTCTGGTTGCCTGATTTGAAGGTGTGGGCTGAAGTCAAGCCTGAGGAGATCACTGATGCGGAATGGACCAAGGCAGAGGAGCTTCACAGGGTCAGTGATTTCTCAGTACTGATGCTGAATGGAGCGCCCTGGCCAAAGTGGTATGGGGCCACTGATCATCGAGGCCCTAATGAAGGCGATGTCTGTGGTGATTATCCTTGGCCCAATCGCCAACACTTCTGTTGGGGCAAGAACATTATTTGGTGGGGGTTCGGAGATGAGTGGGAGGATCTGGAAGGCACCATTCCGTCTGAGCCTATTGTAAGAGAAGATTGGGAAGATGCCATGGCATATGCCAGAGCTTTTGACTTCTTGGCTCAATGAAGCTCATCCTTGGAGGACCTGGTTGCGGCAAGACCACTCGACTCCTCCGGGTTGTTGAGCAAGAATTGGATAATGGCGTGCGCCCTGATGAGATTGCTTTCGTGACCTTTACTCGCGCTGCTGCGAATGAGGCCAGGGATCGTGCCGCCCTCAAATTTGATCTCGACCCTGAGACGGACATGCCTTGGTTCCGGACCATCCACAGCCTCACATATCGAGCCCTGGATATGACCAGGGAGGAAGTCATGAGCCGGGATGATTGGAACGAGTTCAGCAAGCTCATCGGGGAGCCCATCGCTGGAACGGTATCGAGCTTTGAAGCATCGACCAACGCCCACCATGGAGACAAGCTCTTGAGGGTGGTCGATTATGCCGCCACAACCAAGCAATCTCTCCGGGAGGCATGGAACGAAATTGGTGATGAGACGGCATGGCGTGACGTGGAGCAATTTGAGGCTGCGCTGCGTGAGTTCAAGACCGCCATCGCAAAGATTGGATTCACTGACATGCTCACCAGCTATGTGGCTGAAGGTGAGCCGGTGAAGGTGAAGGTGGCGTTGGTCGATGAAGCCCAAGACCTCACAGCCGCGCAATGGAGCGTGGTGGGGCGGGCATTTGAGAATGTGGACCGGCTCTACATCGGTGGCGATGATGACCAAGCAATCTATCGTTGGGCCGGTGCCGATGTTGAGCATTTCCTCCATCTCTCGACTGGCGGTGACCGGGAGATTCTGGAGCTATCCCATCGACTCCCAAGGAGCGTTTTTGAGGTTGGCCAAAGGATCGTGACCCAGATCTCAAATCGCTATCAGAAACCATACCGTCCATCAGATCGGGATGGTGTCGTGGACCATCATATGCATATTGAGTATGCTCCTCTCCGGAACCAATCTGGGAGTTGGCTCCTGTTGGCGAGGAATGGGTACATGCTGGAAGGTTTGGAGGAAGTTTTGAGGGCTCGTGGGCTCCCATATGCCAGGAGGACCGGCCCCGTGGCCTCTGAGAAGGAGCTAGACGCGATTGCTCTGTGGGATTCCCTGCAGAAGGGCCGCATTTCTGTGCTCTCCGCGTCTGAGGCCAGGGGTCTGTATAAGACCCTGGGTAGACCACGCCCAGCGCTTAGGGAGCTAACAGAGTATGGGCCAGGAGAGCTTGAGTTGGACCTCGCCAAACCTTGGACCTATGCCATGGCCGGAGGGATCCCAACCTGGAGGCGCGACTACTACACAGAGTGTATGAACCGGGGAGAAAATTTGAGGCTTGAGCCAAGGTTCCGAGTGGAGACAATTCATGGGGTCAAGGGAGCCCAGGCCGACAATGTTCTGATGCTCCTCGACTACAGCCGGAGGACCGCCAACGGATTCAACCTCAAACCTGATCATGAGCATCGAGTGTTCTATGTCGGAGTGACCAGGGCCTACCATTCTCTTCACATCATCCGTCCCCAAACATACAACTCATATCCAGGGCTGTCGCGATGACCCTTTCCAACTGGGCCTCCGCAACGTATGTTTGTCTGACGCCAAAGAATTGGAGAATTGAAGAGTATGGTCACACGAATCGCATTCCCAACCCCATCCTCCGTGGACATCCGCGAGTATGCGGATATGAAGGTGGCGGAAGCATCAACGTCTGGCATCGCAACAGGCGCAGTTTACATCTTTGCGGAACTCACCCCAGAGTCCATCCAGGTCCTCAACCTTGGCCAGATGGACGTGATCATCGGTCTGTACAACAGGATAGTAAAGCGCATCACAATTCCAGCGTTCAAGCCAGAAGCCACACTGCTCTGCTTGGACATAATTCCAGTACTTGCCAAGGAGGCAAATCAGATGGCGACCAAGAAGACAACCCCAGCCAAGAAAAGCCCAGCAGCCAAGAAGCCAGCAGCCAAGAAGGCTCCGGCAAAACGGTCATCTGGCTTGGAGGGCAAGAAGCTCTTCAAAACTGGGGAGAGGGAGAAGGGCAAGGGCCACAAGAACTCAAGGCGTGCCGTGTCCTACTCGTTGATCAAGAAGGGCATGAAATACGAAGCTGCCATCGCAGCCGGAGCCCACAAGGACGACATCGCACGGATGTTGTACGACAACCAGTTGGAAGCCAAGTAAACTTCCAACCCATCGGTAGGCCAGCGAGCCTACCGCAACCCCACTTGCCCATCGAGGGTGAGTGGGGTTTTCACGTCTAGGGGATACGTCCAAAATGCGAATCATCGGCGCAGGAATGGCAGGGCTGCTGGCCGGCAATATGCTCAGACGATACCAGCCCAATATTTTGGAGGCCAACCGGGAGCTACCGGACAACCACGGGGCACTCCTCCGTTTCAGATCCAACGTGGTAGCTGAGGCCGTGGGCCAACAGTTCCGGGAGGTGTCGGTGATGAAGGCCATCCGGCATTCCACGGGCATGCTATCCTCCGGACCTCCAGACCTGTCCCAAGTCAATCGCTACTCCATCAAGGTGACCGGGAGAGCGATGCCCAGGAGCATCATGAACCTCGATACTGTCCAGCGGTGGATCGCTCCTGATGACTTCCTTGAGGTCTTGGCCCAAGGGGTTGGCGGGCAGATCTTTTTGGACAGCTATGTCAACATGGATGGGATCCGAGGAATGGTGGAGCAAGGGCTCCCGATCATCAGCACGATTCCAATGGGGTCTCTGATGAGCATGATGCCGGGATGGGATGACCGGGAACCTATCTTTCCAAGGACTCCAATTTGGTCGCTCAGGGCTCGCATCATGGGGCTCCCGGAAGTGGACGTTCATCAGACCATCTACTACCCAGGGCGTGAGCCATTCTATCGAGCTTCGATCACAGGCAACCTCTTGACGGTTGAGTATCTCCAAGAGCCGGCAGCGGTGGGCCAGACGGAGGGATTGCGGCTCATCCTTCAAAACGATTTTGGGATCGAGGTGAAGCCGGAGTCCATCACCTTCAAGGCCATCTACTTCCAACCCTTGGGCAAGATCCTCCCCATTGATGAGGAGATGCGGAGAGAGTTCATATTGGAGATGACAGACCGCTACAAAATCTACAGCCTGGGGAGGTTCGCCACCTGGCGTCAAATACTCTTGGACGATGTCGTGAATGACATACGTATGATTGATAAATGGATCACTGGTAGAGACTCATACAGACGGAGAATTGAATCATGAAAGTCACGCTCATTAGTCACACACCCAATGCCCTGGCAACCTTGGTCTATACCAAGAGCACCAGGCTCAGCATGACGGCCACTGGCTTCGATCAGATTTTGGCGATGCCGGAGGAGAAGCTGATGGAGGAATGGGAGTACATGAAGAACACCATCAAGAGCAGTTGGGAGTTCCTGGAATTTCTGTTCTTGATTGAGGACGTATCGAGGGCCTTCACCCATCAGTTGGTTCGCCATCGGATTGGTACCAAGTTCGCCCAGCAGTCGCAGAGGACCGTGGACATGGGAGGGTTTGGATTCATCATGCCTCCGCCAGGACTCGATGACCCTGGGATAGCTGACGAGTTTGAGTTGGCTTGCGAGAGCATTGATGACTCATACCAACGCCTCATATCTGTCCATGGAGTGAAGCCTCAAGACGCACGGGCCTTGCTCCCAACGAACGTGAGCACCAACATCAACTTCGGCTCCAACCTCCGGACCCTTCATGACATGGCTCGGCTCCGGCTCTGTACCAAGACGCAAGGAGAGTTCCAAGACGTGTTCAGGGCCATCAAGGCTGAGGTCCATCGAGCCCTCCCATGGGCCGCCACGGTCCTCCAAGTCGAGTGTTGTTGGAGCGGCACGTGCGCCTTCCCTACGTTCCCAACGGAGGACTGCGTACTCAAGCCCCACGTGTACGATCCAACGACTGGTTCGGCATATCAAATCAAGCCAGGCTTGCTACACGAGAAGAAGCCATCCACCCTTGTCCAGCTTCGTGAGATTGACGCCACAAGGGGCAACGGATGAAGCCCTGGGTAGGGGTGGACTTGGACGGCACGCTGGCCTTCTATGACCACTTCCAAGGAGCCGGTCATATTGGGGAGCCCGTGCCACGGATGCTCAAGTTTGTCCAGGGTCTCCTCGATGATGAGGTTGAGGTCAGAATCTTCACGGCTCGCGTGGGGCTCCAGCAGGATCCTCGTGACATCCAGATCGCCAGGAGCAAGATCCAAGAATGGTGCCTCATCCATCTGGGGCAGGTCCTCCCGGTGACCTGTGAGAAGGACTATGGAATGGTGACCCTGTATGATGACCGTTGTATCACCATTGAGAAGAACACAGGACGGCTCTTGACAATCTTGGAGGATGATGATGGCTAGACCAAACCGGGAGCACCAAGCTCTCATGAAATCCATCTTCAAGGAATCGCTTGCCACGATCATCGAGCGAGAGGCATTGTACGGATCCGGTTCAGGGGATCTAGGAAGGGCCTTGCACGCGTTATTCCCTGAGGGGGTGACCCTAGATACCCCTGAGGACTTCGCACGCTTCTCCGACTTCCAGCAAGTGGTCGCCAAACTCAACCGATACGCCAAGAGCTTCAGTGACGGAGGGCATCTGGATTCGATCCATGACGCCGGCAATTATGCCAAGCTCCTTGAGGCCCAAGACCGGAGGGCAGCAGAATGAAGCGCAAGGTCTGGATGATCTTTCCAAGCCACAACCAGGACTGGGCCACGACCATGATTGGATCCTTGGAGCACATGGAGCATTTCATGAAGTGCTACAACGTTGGGATCCTGGTCCACGCCCAGTGGCCGCACACGCGAGCATCCGTGCGAGAGATGAGGGATGCGTTTCTGGATCACGGGGCCAAATCTTGGCACGATGTCTTCAGCACCCAGAGCGTTGTCAAGAGTTGGAAGATGGAGGAGCTTGGCTGTCCAATCGCCACCATACGCAATGCGTGTTTCCGTGGGACGGTCATCGAGCCGGGAGACATCATCTTCAACCTGGACGATGACTTTGAATTCTCGGGTGGGACTCTCAAGTACCATTGGTCATCTGGCGACCATTACTCAGACGTCATCGAGTACATGTTTGATAATCCGCGATGTGGGTCGGTGATGTGTACGGGCCACCTTGGCGGGACTGGAAAGGAGCGCACAATCTATCCACGAGTCCACGACCTGTGGGCGACCAATCGTGGTTTGTTTCTCCTCCGGATCCCAGAGATGAAATTGCCGTTGGTTCCCACCTGGTCTCTCCGGATGAGAGGAACGATGGAGGAGACCGCCATGGTGTACTCAAGGATCGCTGAGGGCCTGTATCCTGCCAAGACGATGAACTGTCCGACCATCCATCGCAATGCGGGGAATGCGTCCAGAGACGCCCATGACGATCCACTCCACTACATCGAGTATCAATACCTTCACACGACCAAATACATCCGTGAGAAATGGGACCAACCGGACTGGGACTATGAGAAGCGGAGATTGCCCCAGGGGCTCATCAAAGAATACCTGGAGGCCGGTGGGGATCCGGAGATGTTGAGGACATGAGCGCCAGGATCCTGGTTCTGGATTTGGAGACCACTTGGCTCAGGGGGCCGGAGGCTCTGCCCATCGACCAGCAGCCGCGCATCATCGAGGTGGGCGTGGCCGTTCTCAGCAAGACCAAGGGCCTCAAAAAATTGGAGACCTTCAGCACCTTCCTCAACCCCGGCATTCCCATCCCGGAGGAGAGCGTCAAGATCACGGGCATCACGGATGAGATGGTGGCTGAAGCGCCATCGTTCCCAGGGGTCTATAATCGACTGGTGGAGTTGTTCTATGGTTGCCGGATCCTCGTGGCCCACAACCTCTCGTTTGATCGAGCGGTGTTGATCTCTGAGCTTGAGAGGATTGGACGGCCATACCAATTCCCGTGGCCACCGGAGCACATCTGTACAGTCGAGGAGACCGAACATCTGAAGGGCAAGATGCTCAAGCAAAAGGACCTGTACCAACTCGCCACCGGAGAGGAAGCCAACCAAACCCATCGAGCCCTCGATGACGTTGATCAGTTGGTCACGATCCTCCGTTGGATCCAGAGAGAGGAGAACCCACCATGGCTGAGGTGATATGATCCATTTGAGATTGCGGACTGAGTTCAGTTTCCGGAGGGCTTATGGGCGACCATCGCAGGTCCTCGATGCCCTTGGTCCCAACCCAATCGCTGCCGGCATAACGGACACCGGAACCTGGGGCCACGTGACGTGGTGGAAGCAATGTCGAGAGGCAGGGGTCAAGCCAATCCTGGGGGCGGAGGTCCTGTGCGTGCCGGATCCCTTGGACAAGACTCGCCAGACCGGACCCATGGTTGCTCTTTTGGCCACCTCTGAGAAGGGCCTGGGGGAGCTATACCGGCTCATGAGTCGAGCCAACGGGGCAGATCAATTTTACTATGTCCCACGCACAAGCTACGATCAACTGAACAAGACCTCTCCCGGCATCGTGGTTCTCTCCGGAGCCAATGCGGATCTGGGAGCCTTGAAGGATCGTGAGAACGTCTGGTTGGAAATGACTCCTGGCAACAGCGCTTGGAATCGGAGAGTGGCCAGTGAGAAGGGTTGGAAGAAAGTGGTCACCGGCAACAACCTATACCCAAGGACGGAGGACAATGAGGTTTATGAAATCTTGGCCGGTCGCAATCGGCGCACTCGTATCAGTGGCACTCATATTCAGAGCCACGAGGAGCTTGCGCTTGATATCCCGCAAGCAGGACCCTCAGAGTTTGCTGCGTCGCATCAGATCGCAGGGCTTGTAGACATCCAAGGTCTGCCACAAAGCGTGATGGTCACGGAGGACTGGCCAAAGGATCTGTTGACCCTCTGCCAAGAGGGCATCAAGTATCGAGGCTTCACCAAGACCGGCAAGCTCCGGTGGACGGCTGCGTATGAGGCCAGGATGAAGCATGAGTTGAAGATGCTCCGGGACAAGGATTTTGAAGACTACTTCCACGTCATCACAGACATGGTCGTTGGGGCCAAAGATGCCGGGATGTTCGTGGGACCGGCTCGTGGTTCCGCTGCCGGCTCGCTGGTCTGCTATCTGCTCAGGATAACCGATGTGGATCCAATCCTTCATGACCTCATGTTTGAGCGATTCGTGGACGTGACCCGCAGCGACCTCCCGGACATTGATATTGACTTCCCTGATGTGAAGCGGGAGGATGTGATCCAGCAACTCAGGGATCGCTGGGGAGAGGACCGGGTTGGGAGGTTTGGAACGGTCATGAGATACAAGCCCAAGAGTGCGATTGGCGATGTGGCTCGTGAGCTGAATATCCCGCTGTGGGAGGTCGAGGATGTGAAGGGCACGATCACTGACCGTAGCTCCGGCGATGAGCGTGCCGCATTCGGTGTAGCAGACGCCTTAGATGACACCGAGGTAGGAAGGGCCTTGGTGGAGAAGTATCCTGGTATGCGGCTGGCAGGGGTGATCGAGGGCCACGCGAGACAGAGCGGAATGCATGCGGCTGGAGTCCTGGTGACCGAGAGTCCTTTGACGGACTTCGCTGCGGTCACTCGGGATGGGATGGCCCAGATCGACAAGAAGGATGCTGACGCCTTGGGGATGCTCAAAATTGACTGCCTTGGGCTCCGGACTCTCTCTGTCTTGGAGGACTGTCTGGCCCAGATCGGGAAGGATCCCGAATGGCTGAACAACTATCCTCTCGATGATGAGGAAGCGTTTGAGGTTCTCAATGAGGAAAGGTATGCCGGCATCTTCCAGTTTGAGGGATATGCCCTCCAAGCTCTCTGTCGGGAAATGAAGATCAGGGACTTCAGCGACATCGCATCCATCACGGCCCTGGCCCGTCCTGGCCCTCTCCATTGTGGGGCTGCCAGCGACTTCGTTGCCCGGAGATTGGGGACCCAAAAAATCGAGGAGCTTCACCCAATTCTGACAGAGGCTGCGAGCGACAGCTATGGGACCGTCATCTACCAAGAGCAGGTCATGAAGGTTTGCCGGGAGATGGGCCAGTTCAGTTGGGAGGATGTGACGATGATCCGTCGCATTATGTCCCAGAGCTTTGGTGATGAGTTCTTTGCGAGGTACTGGGAGAAGTTCAGGAAGGGAGCAGCCAGCGTTGGCGTGGATGAGGAGACGGCACAGATCGTTTGGGACAAGATCTGCACGTTTGGATCGTGGGCCTTCAACAAGTCTCACGCCGTGTCGTATGGACTCATCTCATACTGGTGCTGTCTCCTCAAGGCCCACCATCCCCTGGAGTTTGGAGCAGCCTGTCTCCGCAACACCAAGGGTGACGATCAAGCCATCAAGATCCTCCGGGAGCTTATGACTGAAGGAGTCGCATTCACGCCGGTCGATCCAGACCACTCTGGGCTCACTTGGGAGGTCCATGAGGGCCGGTTGATTGGAGGGTTGACCAACATCAAGGGCATCGGTCCAGCCAAGGCTCGCGACATCATGAGGAGACGCGATGAAGGCAAACCGATGACCCCAGGACTGGCCAAAGCTCTGCTGGATCCGGAGACGCCATTTGATCGACCATTTGAAGCCAAGGATAGATTTGGGGACATGTACGACAACCCCAGCGACCATGGGATCAATTCTGGAGGAGTGTCACGGATCCAGGACATCCACGAGGCCGGAGAGTATGTGTTCATCGGCAAGCTTGTACAGCGGAAATTGCGGGACATGAATGAGGCGTTCACAGTAGCCCAACGTGGGGGTCGATTGATCAAAGGTCGGACCAGATTTTTGAACCTAGTTTTGGAGGACGATAGTGGCCAGATCATCGGCAAGGTGACACGGGACCGATACCACAAATTGGGCAAGCCAATCGTTGAGGAAATGAACAACGGTGACTACTGTCTTTTCAAGGGCATTGTGCGCGATGGATGGCGTATCGTTTACATCAAAAAATGGAGGTATCTTGAGGGCAAGGATGCCCCACCTTTGGAGGCTGTAAATTGAGTACAGAATCAGGGCTCTGGGGACTCATCAGAAAGAGCCATCCTGAGGGCCATTGGGTCAGGGTTGAGAACCGTGTCGAGCTTGGGACTCCTGACGTCAATTTCTGCCTCCCAGGTGGCTTTGAAGGATGGGTAGAATTGAAGGTGGTATCGAGATGGCCAGTGCGTGGCGGTCCTCTCCGGACTCCCCACTTCACCAAGGAGCAAAGGTGGTGGCTCAGGACTCGGACCAAGTATGGAGGCCATGCTGGATTGCTCCTCAGAGTGGACAAAGGTCCCAAGCGATATTTGTTGCTGCCTGGGGCTTGGGCTGCGGACTATCTTGGCGAGGAGACTCAAGAAGTTTTGGAGCAGAGAGCCGTGGGAGTTTGGGGTCCCAACTTTGACAAATATGAACTCATGAGAGCCGTGAAGCTCCTGTAGCGCCAAAGGGCCTATGGCCCTATGTTGTTCCCGAATCAGCCGCCACAGAATTGGAGATTTGGCTGGATAGGGTGCGTCATTACTCGTGTTCCAAAATAGGCCCATTTTCAGGTAGCCAATCGCTCCAATCTCAGCGTATCTTTGATGTAGGGAATGATCCCTGAAACGAGGAGATTGAAATGACGGACCTGACCAACGCTTCAGACGCACTGCTGACCTACCTCAGGGAAGCTGCCATCAACGATGACTGCGAGGACTGGGCAGACGTGATGTTGGAGGACGGAGAGTTGACCGCCCAACAGCGTGGCAACATGACAGACCTCAAGGGCAAAGGGCTCCTGGAATATGGCGTGCGGGATTCTGATGGCTGGAGAGAGTACACTTGGTACCGTGTGGACATGGTGACCGAGGTTCAGATTGTTGGCGTCAACCAGGAGGGGGCCTGAGACGGTCACTCTCACGAGGGCTGAGCAGTTGCGGGCAGGACGGGCCTGGAACAAGATGATTGACCATGAGTGCGGAATTGAGCCGGATGGCCTTTTCCCAGAGGGTCACCAGGTCGATGATCCGACTGGCGAGATGGGCTGGACGATGTTGACCATCGAGGCTGACCGTCAGGCCAATTGGGACAGCCGGACTTATGAGGAAATTTTGGCCACCAAAGCCCAGGACGTTCTGGCCTGGGAGAACGCATCATGAACACCATACCCAAGGAGATTGAAATGGACAAGTATGAAGCCCAGATGAGATTCGCATTCGCAGCCGTCGCCACCATCGCTGGTGAGATGGCCTCTGGCGATTTTGAAGGCCACTCGGGAACCATCAATATGGAGATGGCCGGAGCTATGGAAAATTACCTCAACTTGGTGGGCTATGTATCGGCCCATGGGATGCGCCATAGCGGCTACACCCTCAGAGAGCTACAGGGCAACATCGAGGATCTTGGACGCCGTGGTGTGGTGACCCAAGAGACGGTCGATGCCGTGGAGCATTATTGCTCTGAGGTTGACAACCTGTACTTGGATGAGCCCATCCAGTGCGGCAAGAGACGGGCCTCCACCAAGTGTGAGTGCGGTTGGAGAAGCTGGAGCCAGAACCACCCTTGCCAGGAGGGGGCCTGAGACGGTCACTCTGAGAGAGCAAGCTTGGCTGGACATGATCGCTCGTGAGAATGGAGCCACCCATGATTGCGAGCTTTGTGGCCGCCCAATCCGCCACAAGGGCTGGTGCGTCGGCTGTGAGGCAGATCTGGACCATGGCCAGGATGACTATTACTACGCTCTCAATCAGGAGGACGGATCATGACGGACTTCCTGCTGAAGGATGAGGGAGAGTTCATTGCCGTCAAGCCTCAGACGGAGAGGGCCAAGGAATGGGCCCATGAGCATGGCTACAAGAATGACCTCCACGCCCAGTTCCCTGATGGGTTCTGCGGCCAGCCCACTTGGGCTCCCGGACACGATGGGGTCTACTCATTCGGCATCCGCCCAGGAGCCCCATACGTCTTCATCAGCCTCATCGAGTCGGCTGGCTTCTCCCAGCAAGGAGACTTTTGATGGCCCACTATGTGATGGACGTCAACTTCATCGGCCAGCCCGTGGCCCGCAAGTTCACCAAGCGGCAACGACACGGCGTGTGGCAGGTTCGCATGGACACGATTGTAGCCGGTTGGATGGTGGACTCGACCTTCTACCCATTGGACACCAACGAGGGCCGGCAGACGCTGGCTAGGATGTGCGTATCACCCGATATGCTGACGGAGGAAAGGTGATGAGCCGTCTCAAACCTTGGAACGACCTCTTCCATCCCGCACCGGACAGAAAGAAGGTGACTTGCCGGTTGTGCGGACGGAGAGTGGTCATCATGAAAAATGGACAGATATTCAACCACCATGGAATCGAGGACCGGAAGCAATGGTCCAAGACGACGTGGTGCCCAGCAGGACTCACGCAACACAAGGAGATTGAAAATGGATAAGCGGATCAAGGATGTGGTGGAGTTCGCAGAGGAAGTCTTGGAGGCAGTGACCAGGACCATCCATCACGAGTATCTTGGAGACACCAGCATCGCTGAGTCCCACGACATCGAGGAGTACACGTTTGGGCTACAGAGGGCCATCGATGCCCTCAAAGCGGATCCTCCCAGAGAGTTTGACTTTGGGATGACTGGAGACCGGGAGGACGTGCTGGAGCAGATGGTGGACCAAGGCCAGCTGGCCAACGTCTTGGATGCCCTGGCCCAAGTCTGCCACAACAAGGGAGCCCATCTTGACCACGCATGGGACGATGTCGCTGCTGCCGGTCGCTGGGCTGGGGCCGCTGGTGAGATCGAGGAGCTTGCGGCTGAGACAGCCTACCCATGGATCATCCACCGCACAGGCCCACGCCTGATGAAGTCCAACCGCAAAGGAGATTGACTGATGAAGGAGCAAATCACGGAACAGATTGAGTACAGCTGCCAGATGCTGGACGGTGGCGGCATTTGGAGGAAATGCGCGATGGCTCCTCCGGCTGACGTGAAGGTGCCGTGCGACAACCAGTTGGACGCCAAGGCTTGTATCGAGAAGTGGGACCCTTGGGGCAAGTTCAAGTGGCGCATTTGGAGGACCAGCGTCAAGACCACCCGCAGCATCGTCAGGACCCTCGACCGCCATGGCCCCAAGAGAGCCGGGAGCCTCTGATGCCCTACATGAGCGTCATCGCGCCATGCTTCCTCTGTGGGGTTGTATTCGCATCCAATCCCAGCAAGGTTCCCTCCGTGGACAACCAGCCCATTTGCGAGTCATGCATGGAGCGAGTCCAGGAGGCCCGCAAGCGCCAGGGGATGCGTCCATTTCCAGTACCGCCAGGAGCCTATGACGGTGCGGAGGAAGTCTCATGAAGAACCGGCAGATCAAGAAGTCACTGCGAGGCTCGACCTGTAAGGTGTGCGGAGCCCCAGTACACGCAAAGAGGCCCTGCGAGGCGTGTGGCAGCCATGATCGAGGGGATAGGAGTCAGGTACACGCTCGCAAGGCGCGTAGGAAGCGATATCACAAGCGAGGCAGCAGGGGCTGATTTGACCCCATTTCCAAACAGATAGCCAAACTAAGCAGTTTGAGCGTATCTTTGCTGTAGGGAATTCACCCTGACGAAGGAGATTGAAATGACGGACACGAGAACACTCGGACAGAGACTGGTTGACGAAGCGGATCAGGCCATCAAGGACCAGTACCTCAAGAGAGCCGCCAAGCAGCTCAACAATGCGGCCAAGAACCTGAGCATCGCAGCAGACCACTCGACCCTGGGCCATGACAACCGGGAGCGCCATCTTTGGAGAATCGTTCAGACCATGACCAACCTGGTTGCGAATGGTGACCTCCATCTGCCGCAGGTCATGGCCAAGTTGGAAGACCTCCAGACATTCATCCTCAACCAGGAGGGGGCCTGAGACGGTCACTTGCCGCTGGGAATTACAGAGCTTTGATCCTGACACTGGCGCATGGGTGAGCGCACCGATGTCTGACCCCAACCCCATCGATGGATCCAGATGTGCTGACCAGGTTGTGTTTGCCATGGACTATGCGCCTGGTCTCCGCAACCGTCGCTTCAGAGTCCTCCAGATTGAGACCACCACCACCGAGGCCACGCGGTCATGGGATGTGGCCACGCCCAAGGAGCCGGTGGCGCAGTTGGATGGCGAGCACGTTGATGAGCATGAGGATGAGGTGTTTGAATATCTGGACAAGCTCCGGTCCTCCGGAGCCGTCAACATGTTTGGTGCCGGCCCATACGTCCAGGAGACGTTTGAGATGACCAAGAAGGAAGCTGGCTGGTATGTGGGTGAGTGGATGCGCACGTTCAATGAGCGCCATTCCATCTAGTCGAAACTGGCCCCACACGGGGCCGGTCGTTCGTGAGGTGGCTCCTCCGGACCTGATGAGACAAGCCAACAGAAATGGAGATTGAAAATGACGGACCTGACCCCCAGAATCGAAATTGCGAAAGAGGAGCACAATCATTCCTGCCACAGCTGTGGTGCTCGCAACTACCAAGCCTACACAAAGCCGGTTGACGTGGACACTCTTTTCGCAGTCGAGATTGGAACTGGCCATACGACCACCATCGTATTCTGCGCCGACTGCCTCCAGTTGCTCGCCCAGGCCATCCACCCGCACCGGAGTGGATCATGAAAATCAAGACCATCATCGGAGAGGTCAACGTGGAGCGCCAGCGCAAGTATCGCTCCGTGGGGACCGTGACCGTCAAAGTCATCATGATGAAGGACGGAGACCGGGACCAGAGCTTCACGCTGGAGCACCATCTGTACGGCATGGACGGGATCCGGAGACGGAGAGACGTCACGGCCAGGGTCATGTGGGAGGCGGTTGAGGAGATGTTGAAGGACCGGGATGACTTGGAGGGCATGACGGTCAGAGGCGTGACCGTGGTTGAGGAGAATCAGATTTGGTCCACCCCGTTTGATGAGATGTATCCCAAGGATGAAGAGGGGAACAGATCATGAGCTACGGTGACAGCGACCACAAGCATTCAGATCCTGCGTATCAGCGGGCCATCGACCGCAACATCAAACGCAACGCCAAGATCGGGAACCTGCGCCGCATGCCGGCAGAGGTCCGGACCTTGGCCGACTCTTTGGATGCCGAGCAGCGTGCGAGGTTTGAGACGGGCCTCCAGAAAATGGACAATGATGAGCGTGCCCATGAGGGCCTGATGTCCATCGAGGAGCACCTGGAGCATTGGACGCCTTGGTGGGGTGGCTCTGAGTTCTCGCAAGTCTCCCACGCCACGGACATAATCGAGGACCAAGACCGGGGTGACAGCAACGGAGGATTTGGCCCCAAGCTTGTCGCAGCCTGGATCGTTTTTGGAAAGCTCTCCCCTAAGCAGATGAAGTGGGTCAGGAATATGCCTAGAGAGATGGCAAAGCGTGCTAGGAGCCGTTTGGAGGCTCAGGAGGCCCGGAAGGGCTCTGAGTGGGTGGGAAGCCTGGGAGAACGGCTGCATTTGCTCCCGGTGACCGTTATGTTTGAGACTCACATCGAGGGAGAGTGGGGAACATCCAAGTTGGTCAAGTTCACGGACCCTGACGGGAATGAGCTTGGCTGGTTTGGATCCGGAGCCGACATTTGGGATCTGAAGAAAGGTGATGAGGTCCTGCTGACTGGGACCGTCAAGAAGCACGACACGTACCAAGGCATCAAGCAGACGATGCTGACCCGTTGCAAAATCAAAAAAGGAGATTGAAGATGAGCGACAAGGCCAACGCAATTCCGCTGTTGTTCCTGTGCCTGGGGCTCGACCCCAACGACTACAAGAGGCTCAGGTTTGCCCAGGTCACGGCCAGCGAGTTTGAGAGCGGTGAGAGTCCGGACCTGATGATGTTGGATGGGATGCTGGGGGAGAGGGTTTGGAAGCAAGATCGCATCCACAGCTATGCTCGTGGCCGTGGCAAGAAATGGAATGGGAGCTACCCACAGTGCGGTGTCGTGTATGAGATCGAGGCCGTGCTGACGGAGGAGACCGGGAGCATCTGGCCTGGAACCAAGCTCCATCGAGGGCTGTGGCCAGACTCGTATGCCCGCCAACAGTGGGGTGCCATGGACGATGCTAGGAAGCGTGAGTTTGACGGCATCAAGGAGTCTGACAAGGATGACTGGCGGGAGGCCCTGGAGCCGGTCAGAGATGCCTACCGCAGCATGAGAGGACCCCAGCGTGTGCAGTTGATCGCTCGCGTTGTGGCGTTCATCACCTCATGAGGCCCCGTGTCCACCGCCATCTTGCGGGTCTGATGCGCCACCTGGCCGCAGACCTCAAGCAGCTTCCGGACCACCCCATTTTGTCAGAGGCATATCACATGGCTCGCCAGATGATGCTAGACCAGATCAGCCTGGCCATGAAATGTGAGATGAGGGCTGACGTATTCACAGGCCGTGCAGAGGAGCCGGAACCAGAGCTTGATGCTGAGGCTTGCCGGAGGAATGCAGCCCAGGCCTGGTGGGGGTTCCGGAGGGCTGTGCGGAAGGCAGATTTGTACCACTCGTTTGCTCGTGTATTATTGGAGTTTGATCAGGACCATATCACAAGGAGAGAATCATGATTTGGGTACACAGAATTAGAAGTGGCGAGGAGATCGCCATCAACCCATCTGACATCGTCAAAATTGAGATGGTTGAGTGCTATGGAAATCCACGGAAGGATGCCCCCAATACCTTCCACCATCCGGAGGACCTGGACCCCAACCGGCTCCATGGAAATGGGAGCACAATTACCATGCGTGGAAAGGGTGTCTCTGATGAGATGGTTGAGGAGATCCCTGAGGACCTCAAAGTCCTCTTGCGTCGCCATCGTCGCAAGGTCACATAGGGTCTCGACCGGCCCTTTAGGGCCAGGACCGTTAGACGCAAAATTGCAAGCTCCGGGGAGCACGAATCTCCGGAGCTTGCTTTTGCCTGTTTAGAATAAACAGCTATCCAAATCGGCAGTTTGGATCTATGATTGAGGTAGGGAATGGACCCTGACCAAGGAGACACCAAATGACGGACTCGATCAAACAGACACTCGAAGGCAAGAAGGTTATCATCACCGCCGGTGACCAGGCCACAGCTGCCGATGCCCTTGACAATCTGATCGACCGGATCAACGATTGGATGAAGAATGATGGTTGGGTTTGTGTCCAGGACGCAGCGATGGAAACGATGAAGGAAATGTCCCAGTGGGGCATCGATGATCTCTCAATCAAAGTGGTGGACTAAAATGACTGACCAAAACCCCATCTTCATTATCGCAGAACGCACAGACGCAAACAATGCTCGCTTCCATGAGATTCTCCCAGGCGGAGATTGGAAGGATTTGGGCATCCTTCCTCAGGGCGGATTGGGTGACTTGGTCATCGAGCGGATCCAAGAGGTTCGTGATGGTCGTGAGATCTGGTTTGCCAGCATGGACAAAGAGGAAGCCATCGCAATCAAAATGGGTGATGATGGCATGCCTGTTTCTCGCCCAATTTCGTTTGATGATTTCCTCGCACCAGAAGGAGCCTGAAAAATGACTGACCTACAAGCTCTCGCAGAATTGATCAAGCCATCCATCCTTCAGGTCTGGGATGCGATTGGCTCAGACGTTCTGGCCCTCGTGACGGATCCGGGAGAATTGGAGAACGCTGGCGCCATCGAGATGTGTGTGGACGCTGACCGGCTCCGGACCATGGGCGGCAAGGATGGGCCGGTCTCCGATGTCTTGTTGGAGGACGCCCACAGTAAGCATGGCTGGGATGCCGTGATCGAAGCTCTCTCAAATTCCATTGACCTCATCTAAAGGAGATTGAAATCATGACCCGCAAGCAGAAGCGCAATATCAGGAAGGAAGTCACAGACACGATCATCAAGGCTCTTGAGGCCGGAGTGGCCCCATGGGTCAAGCCTTGGAAGTCGGCCAACGGAGGTCTCCCCCAGAAGCAAGACACGGGCCAGAGCTACCGTGGCGTCAACGTCATCCTGCTCATGCTGGCTGGGATGGCCTTCGCATCCAACGAGTGGTACACCTTCAAGCAAGCCCAGACTCGTGGCGGCCAGGTCCGCAAGGGTGAGAAGGGAACCATGGTTGTGTTCTGGAAAATGCTGACCAAGACGGAGACCGATGACGCTGGTGAGGAAGTTGAGCGCAAGATCCCCATGCTGCGCCACTTCATGGTCTTCAACAGGGACCAGATTGACGGACTGGCAGAGGTCGAGGTTGAAGAGGTGCCAGACTTTGAGCGCCATGAGGCTGCTGAGGCGACCATCAAGGAGACCGGGGCCAAGATCAAGTATGGCACCAACGCCGCATTCTACCAGCCCATCACCGACTCGATTGGGATGCCCAGCCGCGAGTGGTTCAACAATCCAGAGACCTTCTACAGCACCAGCTTCCATGAGTTGGTCCACTGGACTGGATCCGCTGACCGGCTCGACCGGAACCACAAGGGCAGCTTTGGCTCTGAGGACTATGCGTTTGAGGAGTTGGTTGCTGAGATCGGGTCTGCCTTCCTGTGCGCTGAGCATCGCATCGATGGCCAGCTTCAGCACCCCAACTATATCGCATCTTGGATCAAGGGTCTGAAGGATGACGTCAACGCCATCTTCTCCGCATCCAAACTCGCGCAGGACGCTGCTGACCTTATCCAGGAGGGGGCCTGAGACGGTCACTCTCAGAGAACGGATTGCTGACGTCATGCGCACAGCCGGTTGGAACCAAACAGACTACGTCATCTCCAAGGGAGGGATTGTGGTCTGGACCACGGACCAGCGGCTGATCGAAATCACCGTGGACTGTCTGGCTGCCTACCTGGAAAATGATGACCCGATGCCCACTGGAGATCTCAAGGCTGACGGCCCAGAGCACACAATCATCCTAATGGAGGACTAGGACAGACCGGCCCCTCATTTCCCCACCCTCATCGAGGCCCTCAGGATCGCTCCTGGGGGCCTTTAGTTTTGCGGGGAGG